>CEVF01065273.1_pt1 | contig 45644 bp, 31 predicted proteins | sample 356441 | NCBI WGS metagenome assembly CEVF01 (sample SAMEA2622765, study PRJEB7988) | marine metagenome | biome: marine biome (ENVO:00000447); feature: surface water layer (ENVO:00002042); material: "saline water (ENVO:00002010), including plankton (ENVO:xxxxxxxx)" | depth 5 m | reverse complement strand
CTAGGGTATATAGCCAAAGATTATCCGTCATACGCAGATGGTAAAATCGCTACAGAAGATCTTAAAATTTTTAAACTTTTTCTTCATATTTTTTTCATCATATAGAGCGGGAAAATCATCTCAAAATACAAAAACCTCGGAAAAAACCTGCGATTGCAGGTACCCATTCGCTCGGTTATGCTGGCAGGGCTTGCGAGGGTGAATTTTCTTAAATTCATAATGTGTAACGACTTACAGAATTTAGCAAATAACGATTGACGGACCCTAAAAAGGCTCTACAATCACCCCCTCACAACACGATGTTGTAGTTCAAAGGGTGTCAACTACAATATATTGGTGATTGTTTAACTCTTACGGGGGGGTTAAGACTGTTAGACCCCCGAGAGAACGATCTCCGGCAGGGCCATCAGGGCCCAGCGAACGCGAAATAAGTGTATTTTTGTATAGTTAACTTGGAATGGATGCCCCGCACCTCTAGCCCGAAAGGATTCGCGCGATGGCTACTGTCGACGTGGACGTTTCCGCAAAAAATCTGATGGATTCAAAAACCCCGGAAACGACGAACGGACTTTCTTTTCAACCTTACTTCTGTCCGGTCGATGCTGCCGATCCTTTCGACACCGTTGAATGGGAAAAACGTAGTGCAGAGATCAAGGGTGAAGGCGGGGAATTGCTCTTTGAGCAGGACAACTGCGAGATTCCTGCTGACTGGAGTCAGTTGGCCACAAACATTGTGGTTAGTAAGTATTTTTATGGTGAGGTCGGCACAACCGAGCGAGAGAATAGCGTTCGGCAATTGATCCACCGTGTTAGCCGAACGATAACGGATTGGGGTCTGCAAGACGGATATTTCGCCTCTCCTGAAGATGGTGAACAGTTTTATCGTGAACTATCTTGGCTTTGCCTGCACCAACACGGAGCGTTCAACTCGCCGGTTTGGTTCAACGTGGGTCTGTACCACCAATACGGAGTCACCGGTGCTCAGTGCAACTGGCATTGGGATGCCGAGTCGAGCAGTGTGCGACAGCCTGACAATCCTTACAAATACCCTCAAGGTTCGGCATGCTTCATCCAAAGCGTTACAGACAACATGGAAGCCATCATGGCGCTAGCCACCAGTGAGGCTATGCTTTTCAAATTCGGCAGCGGTACCGGGACTGATCTTTCGACACTCCGCTCTCATCGGGAAAAACTAGCCGGTGGCGGACGGCCCTCCGGCCCGCTGTCGTTCATGCGGGTATATGACCAGATCGCCGGCGTGGTCAAGAGTGGCGGTAAAACCCGGAGAGCTGCCAAGATGCAGTCGCTCAAAGTTTGGCACCCAGACATTATGGATTTCATTGAGTGTAAGGCTAAAGAGGAAGCAAAAGCGCATTGCTTAATCGAGAAGGGTGGCTACGAATCAAATTTCAATGGTGAAGCGTACAGCTCAATCATGTTTCAAAATGCGAATCTCTCGGTTCGAGTCACCGATGATTTTATGAATGCGGTTGTGGAAGATGGGGAATGGAAAACGCGTTGGGTGACTGATTCCCAGAAACATGGTCCGACCTACCAGGCCAGAGAAATCATGCAGAAGATGTCTGAGATGGCTTGGAAGTGCGGTGATCCGGGAGTGCAGTACGATACCACTATTAATCGCTGGCATACCTGCCCTAATTCGGGTCGCATTAATGCAAGCAATCCCTGCAGCGAGTATATGTTCCTCGACGATACGGCGTGCAACCTTGCTAGTATTAATCTGATGAAAATGTGCAAGCCAGATGGATCCTTCGACGCCGATCGATTCACCCAAGCGTGTCGCATTTTCTTCGTCGCTCAGGAAATTCTTGTGGATCACGCTAGCTATCCGACTGCAGTAATTGCGGCAAATAGTCACCGCTACCGTCCACTGGGGTTGGGCTATTCGAACCTAGGAAGTCTGCTAATGACCTCGGGCCATGCATACGACTCGGATGCCGGCTACGGGATTTGTGGTGCCATCACTGCACTACTCCATGGAGCAGCAAACCGGACAAGTGCCGAGTTGGCTTCAGCGGTCGGAGCGTTTGAAGGATTTGAATCCAATCGCGAGGAAATGTTGCGGGTCATGCAAATGCACAAGGAGGCGGTCGACCAGATTAATCCGGCCTGTCCTGATACCTTGCAAACTGCGGCACGTAGCGTGTGGGAAGACGTAATTCACGATGGAACGAAGCACGGTTTCCGAAACGCACAGGCAACCGTACTGGCGCCGACTGGAACAATCAGTTTCCTTATGGATTGCGATACAACAGGTATCGAACCCGACATTGCCCTGGTGAAATATAAGCAACTGGCGGGCGGTGGAATGCTGAAGATCCTGAATAAGTCGGTTCCTCAGTCATTGGAAAAACTTGGTTATGATCAGCCGCAGATTGAGTCAATCACGGCATATATTGATGCAAACGACAAGCTTGAGGGGGCTCCGGAGATTAAAGACAAGGATCTTCCTGTCTTCGACTGTGCATTTGAACCCTCTGGTGGTGGTCGATCAATTGACTGGAAAGCTCATGTGAAGATGATGGCTGCCGCACAGCCCTTCCTCTCGGGAGCGATCTCAAAGACGGTAAACATGCCAGCGACAACCTCCGTTGACGATGTGGCTGAAGCATACACCTGGGGTTGGCGTCTGGGACTAAAAGCCCTCGCCATCTATCGAGACGGCTCAAAACAGAGTCAGCCGCTTTCAACGGCTACGGAGGGTGACAAAGCCGAAAAGAAACAGGTAACGAAACCTAGACGGGAGCGGTTGCCCGACACCCGACAATCAGTAACTCACAAATTCAGTGTCGACGGACATGAGGGTTATTTGAATGTGGGTCTATATGAAGATGGACGACCTGGCGAGGTCTTTATCACGATGGCAAAAGAGGGAAGTACCATTGGTGGGCTGATGGACTCCTTCGGGACAGCGGTCTCCATGAGTCTTCAATACGGAGTGCCTATGGAGGTGTTGGTCAATAAGTTTTCACACACCCGATTTGACCCCATGGGCTTCACGAAAAATCCAGATATCAGGTACGCCAAGAGCCTAGTCGACTATATCTTCCGCTGGATGGGTTGTCAGTTTATCCCCGGTTTTCGCGAATTGAATCTTGGTATTCCTCCCAAAAACGCTTCCTCTGAGAAGGCGGGGGATGAGGAAACGGCTACCTCGCCCGTCACCAGGAAGGGTGACGGGCAAGAACAAAATCAGGGAGTGAAAGAAAAGACCAAGCACTCCGCCCTCAACCCGTCGCATACCAATGGTAATGGGCATACCCACACAAACGGACATCACAGCCATTCCTCTCGTATCTCTGAGGATCAGTTCAAACCCCTCGAATTGGATGCGACAGCAGCTTTAAAGAAGCAATTTACAAGCTTTGAGCTTGATGCTCCAAGTTGTGATAACTGTGGATCCATAACCGTTCGAAACGGAAATTGCCATCTTTGTCATAATTGTGGCAACAGTATGGGTTGCTCCTAACGGCAACTTGCCATGAGGTAAGAAATACGAAACGGCGTTCACATTGGTGAACGCCGTTTCTATTGACGGATAGGCAGCCCGATTTCCGTCAGCGAAGAAATAAAAATTTTATCCGTGACCACAGCCGCCTGAATCCGAGCTTCGGCGACCGCACGGGCAAGTTCCTCGCCATTGCTGAAAGACAGTTGGATTGCTAATTTTTCTAGCAGATCCCCACCAGGAAGTTGGTTGCATGAATTTTGCTCTGTCCAGTGCATGCGTGACTCGAGCATGCTGAATAAACGATAGCTACTTATCAGAATCCGGTACTCCTCGTCGTTAAGCAGATTGGCTTCCTGCAGTGCTAAGAGGGCGGCCCCGATGTTGGGCTGCCGGATCGATCGCTCTTTTGAAGCGTGATAGATTTGCAGCAGCTTTACAATCAATTCGATGTCTCTAACTCCACCGCTTCCTAAATAAAAATCGTCAGCAGGAACGCGGCTAAATTCGTCTGCACGAATCGCATGCAAGTGATCGCCTTCACCTTTGATTGAATGCCGATCAGATCGGAAGGCCAAGTCATGCAATAAGTGCATCACTTTTTGCCCAATCAACTCATTACCCAGCACAACCCGCGAACGAAAAAGTAGCAGCCGCGTCTCGAGTAAAACACCCTCGCCCTGAAAATAACTCTCCAACCAATTCAGCGACTTGGCGAGCGGACCACCCTGATTTTCGCGCGGCACTGGTGTATCTATCACATACATTCGGCCGAGCGGTCCCCGTTCTGCAGCGCGCTTGAGAATCCGTTGGGCCAACTCACTGAAAAAGTGTTGGTTCGATGTGACCTGTTCCTTTTTACGTTCACTCCGACGATGTTGGGTGCCGCCATCTGCCTCGTAAAGAAATAACAGATCTAAATTATCATTATAAGATAGTTCCCGGCCCGCAAAGCTTCCCAGCGCCACAATGATAAACTCCGCAATGTGTCCCGCTCTTGGGCCAACTGATATCACGGGTTCGCCGAGTCGCTTCACAAGTTCTGCGTACTCGAACCGGGCCCATTCACGGAGACATGTTTCGGCAATGTCAGAAAGTGCACCGCGGGTGGCTTCGATCCCCTCGCGGCCGACAATATCACGCACACCAACGCGAAGTGTTTGGGCATGATGAAAGCTGTGCACAATCGGGTCGATGTCTTCAGCTCCCTTACACAGGTCCGTCAGTTCGGCTTCCTGTTGATGAAATTCCGGAATTTTTTCAAGCATCAGCCCGTCCATCAACTCATCAATCATGCCTGGATTGCGAATCAATATATTTGACAAATAAGGGCTAGTCGCACACATACTGGTATAGAGCGAAAGCGTGGGACGATGAAAGCTGAATAGCTCCCAAAGCACCCCCTTTGCACCCAGCGAGGCTGTGGTGCGGCATAGATTGAATAAAGTGGTATCCGGATCAGGAAATCGACACAACTCTTTGAGCAAATCTTGCACGATAGCGGCAAGAAAATAACGGCACCGGGGAGTTGATAAAAAAGGGACTTCCTCTCGCGCAAGTCGCATTAAATTGCGGTAGGCAAGTGACGTATCTTTAAAACCGTAGGGAGCGAGTATCTGTTCGATGCGATTCTGGTCTGGATTAGGATCGAACACCAAATCAACCTCGGAATCAAGAGGTCGATCATCAACAAAAGCATCGTGGAGGAGGTGATTAAGAACCCCTCGATTTTCCGCGGTACATTTTTCATATGACGCTTCAAAAGAATCTTCCTTAGACGATTCCTGATTATCAAAAGTCAAAAAATGAGGTGCATGCTGTGCGATAAAATTACCGCGTTCGATTGAGCTTCGAGGTAAACATTGTGTCTGAGTACCGTAGCTTAGCTGCAGACGGTGTTCAATATTTTTTAAAAACCGATAATTTTTCGAGAGTATCGTTTGCTCTTGGTGATTCAGAAATCCAGCTTGCGTTAGGCTTTCCATCGCCTCAAGGGTATTTGAACTACGGACCTCAGGTAAATCGGCTCCGTTCAAGAGTTGCAAGAACTGAATTACAAATTCTACATCTCGGATTCCGCCATGCCCCGCTATAACATCAAAGGCTGCATCGCCAGATCTTTGCGTCAAATTTTCAAGTCGACGCTTCAAAGCCTTGATCTCGGTGATTTCAGCTACGCTTAGATACCGTCGATAAATCCAAGTTGATAACCGGTCAATAAATTGTTTTCCCAACGCGATATCACCGGCCACCGGATGAGCCCTCACAAGCGATTGTCGCTCCCAAGGGCGTCCCACGAGGTCATAGTGCCGAATCGCTTCATCGGCTGCCATAACCAATGGCTTATCGGGGCTGCTCGACGGAGTTGGATAATGGACCCGATAAATTTCCTGGCCATCTACTAAACCTCCCAACATTTTCTCTAAATCTTTTGCGACAGACTCGAAAAATACCTGATTCGACTTAGGTCGGACTCCATCGGTCTTGCCCTCTTCGTCGTAGATACATATCAGCTCGATGTCATTGGAGTAGCTAAGTGCACGACCACCTAACTGACTAAGTGCCAGCACCGCAAAACGGCATTTTTGTCCGTCGGATCTTATGGGATTCCCCCAGCGATCCTCATGCCGCTGAAGCAGAAATTGTACGGTTGCTCTAATAATCGATTCGCAAACCGTTGTTAATTTTTCCGAAATGATTTCTAGAGACGGAAAAAAAATCAATTCCAAGAAACCGATTTGAGTGATTCGCTGATTTTTTAAGCGGTGAAGGCGCGCAACGAGGTCCGAGTCATTTTTATCGAATTGCTGGATCGCTTCACTGATCGAAGCGGACATATCATTCAGATCGCAATTGGCATTTTGCACATGTTCTAATAAGGGAACAATATCCAGATCCTCCAGAACACTGACTCGCAGCGGCTGACTCATCGAAAAAAGGTTGATTAAATTTAGACATACGTCATTGGCTGCTGATTCACCCGAAAAACTGACGTTGGGTGACAGCTTTTGGATCAGGTTGACATAATCGCGCAAGACATCATCCGGATCCGAGGTGAGGGGCAGCAGTTGCGAAAAACGGCCAAGGATTTGGGTCACCAAAGAGGGTGTCAGTCCCGAGTCAGACAAAATCTGGAGTTCTTGCTTTGCTTGTTGCGGATCACGCAGACCCCAGGCAACCAATTGCTCGATAGAAATTTCTGGGAACATAAGTCGCTAATTTGTGAATTCAGGCGACAAGGAATAGACCTCAGGACCCACATGTTCCATTCGTACTTCACCAAACAGCGTAAATGCATTCGCATCGTAAATTGTGATCGGTAGTAATTGACCCTGCTGGCGAAGATTTCCGTCAAAAACAACAATGTCATCGGTCATCGTCCGACCGGTAAGCTGAAGACGATTGCCCTGGTGTTCCTGCTTACGTGACGATTTACTTGGTCCCTCAACAAGTACTTCATACTCTCGACCGATTTTTTGTTGATTCATCTCTTCGCTAATTGCATTCTGAATTGCAAGAAGGGTGTTGTTACGGTCTTTCTTTACTGGATCCGAAATATCATCCGGATATCGGTCTGCACCTTTGGTCCCAGGCCGCTCACTGTATTTAAAAATAAAGCTGTTTTTGAATCGAGACTCTCGAACTAAATCACAGGTTAAGGCAAAATCATCTTCTGTCTCGCCACAGAATCCAACAATAAAATCACTCGTAACTGCCGCTGTCGGTATGTGCTCCCGTATCTTAGAGAGCATCTCGCGATACTGTTCCACCGTATAACCACGTTTCATCTGTCGAAGCATTCGATTCGATCCACTTTGTGCAGGCACATGCAGGTAGTGGGCACATTTTGGTAGATCGCGCACCGCATGTAATAAATCAATCGTCATATCACGCGGATAGTTTGTCACAAATTTAAGCCGATCGATTCCCTGAATGTCACTCAATCGATAAAGTAGATCACTCAAACGGGTTGTTTTTCCAGACTCCTGATACCGGTAACTATTCACAGTCTGGCCGAGTAGCACTATTTCCCGACAACCTTCGTCTGCCAATTGCCTTGCTTCGGCAAGGATTTCATCTGGATTTCTCCCTTGCTCCGGTCCGCGCACTTTGGGCACGATACAATACGTACAGAATTTATCACAGCCGATTTGAATCCTTACAAAGGCCTGGTAGCGCGATGGTCGCATTTCAGGCATCCGGAGTGGGTCATAGCTTTCAAAGCTCTGTTCTACCGTCCTCCGATGTTCACCCTTTCTGTCTAGGCTCACCTCCAACTGTGGGCCACCATTCTCCATCACGCGGTGAATTAAATCTGGAATTTGGTGGAGCTGGCCTGGACCAACGACCAAATCAACAAAGGGGGCTCGCTGAAATACTTTGCTCTGGTGATTTTGTGCCATGCACCCGATTACCCCAATCACCTTTTTCGGGTGCTGTCTCTTTATGTGCTTCAGTCGTCCGAGAGCGCTATAAATTTTTTCTTCGGCGTGTTCACGAACACTGCAGGTGTTAAATAGAATCACATCGGCACGACTTGCTTTTTTCGCCAATGCATATCCCTGTTTGCGCAAGCTGGCTACCACCAACTCGCTGTCCAGCAGGTTCATCTGGCAGCCAACCGTTTCAATATAGAGTTGCTTGGTCAATTAAAAATTCCTTCGGTCAAAAAGTTATTTTTATCCTACCATGATTGCTCAGAGATTGGCGAGGGGAAGCAGCTTGAGTCCTGAAAATCACGCCGCTAGCTAGAGCACCAGAACATTATCCCGATGAATTTGCGAATCGGCTTCCGGCATTCACTCGATATCCCCGAAGAAATTCTGCCGCAGTGAGAATTCGTTTACCTGCGGGTTGCAATCGGTTTATCGCCAATACACCATCTCCCGTTTGCACAGACAGATCATCCAGTTCATCGATGAGCACCCGCCCGGGATACCCCGAGTTATCGCGTTCGCTCAGTGATTTCACGGGCCTGACCGATGCATTATCAACGATGATTCGTAGCGGTAGTCCGGAGTTGGCACAGTAGTAGGTGAAGCTTTTGGGCCAGGGTGTCATCGCTCTAATCTGATTAGAAATTTCAATCGCCGAGCGGGTCCAATCTATCTGACCATCTTTTTTCTGTAATTTCGGGGCGCGCGTCATTTCTCCTTGATTTTGTGTTATGGGATCCAGGGTTCCTCGTGTCATCCGCTCCATCGTTTCCAAAATAAGAACGCTGCCCATAGTTGCCAAACGTGATTCGAGATCCACCGTTGTTTCAGTCGACCCAATCTGTGTAGTCTGCTGGGCAAGAATCGGTCCGGCGTCAACGCCTGCATTCATTTGAATAACCGTGTTACCAGTCTGAGATTCACCGTGATAAATGGCCCAATGAATAGGTGCCGCACCGCGGTACTTTGGTAAGAGCGAAGCGTGTAAATTCAAGCCTCCGTAGGACGCCAGCGATAATGTTTCCGGACTTAAAATTTGCCCGTAATCGCAAACGATGAAAAGGTCCGGCTGTAAGTTACTAAGCAATGCATGCGACGATACCGTATTAATGTCAGGAGGTGAAAAAACTTTCGCAGCCTCCTGATCAGCCCGTGCCCGTACCGGCGATGGGCAAATGATTCCCTTTTTGTTTTTTTTTGTCTCCGGACGTGTAAATACGCCGACCACTTCATGAGCCGACGCATACAATTCGGCGAGCAAGGGCACCGCATACGCACCGGTTCCCAACATTACGATGCGCATGCTATTTCCATTGAGAAGAACAATCCAGACAAATCTTTACTACACACAATAGGCAGATTCCATTGCGGCAAGTCGATCAAATATGATTTCATCCGGTGGAATGACATTTTGCGATCGATTTGCATCATGTGTTTTCTGAAACTGATCCAACTCATCCTGCAGTTGTTTTTGTACAAGATCGGCTAAACGGTCGATAAATAGTATACCGTCTAAGTGATCCGTTTCGTGTTGGATTGCGCGCGCCAGAAGTCCGCCGAAGTCGCCCTCAATGGTTTCACCCGATAAATTCAAGGCCGTTAGATGAATCGATGCTGGGCGTCGAACCGGAGCATACACACCGGGCAGACTTAAACATCCTTCTTCTTTTTCATCTGGATCCTTAGGTTTGGATATCACTGGATTTATAAAAACCATCTCATGCTCTTTCGACCGCTCTTCATGAATATTCAATACAAATAATCGGTAGGGTAAATCGACCTGATTAGCAGCGAGGCCGATGCCCTGTGCTTCGTACATTAATTGAAACATTTCGGTGATTGTTTCTCGAAGCGCAGCGTCAATCCGCTTGAGCGGTTTGCTCTGGTATCGAAGCGTTGGATGGGGATATTTGATGATTTCCACCGGATCATACCTCGCGAAAGCAGTCACCTGCGTTGGTGCAATGATTTTCACCACATCATGCATGTTTACACATGCATTCACGGGATTAATCGTGCCGTGCTCGATAACATCGGGTAAACTATCGAACCGAACAAGTATATCCCTGTGAATCTTTTTTTTCACGCCCCATTTTTATCGAACGTCAGATCCCATGCATAATCAGCGTCCCCTTTCGGACGACCGGAAGGCACTCCGACACATGCTGCCAGCGTGGTTTACATCCATGGTCTTTCATGGCTTGCTCTTGATCCTGTTAGTGATTGGAATTCGTTCTATACCCCCAGGTGTGGTTACCGAACCGGATCGGACAACCGGAATTGTGCTGAAGCGGGTCACATCGCAAGGGGAATACTACGAAGGTGAAGACTCCGAGATCTCGGTAGCTACCGATATGGCGAGTGCCACCGAGAGCGGGAACAGTTTTGCCGCACTGCCTGGAGCGGGAGAATCCCCGTTGGACACCAGCGCCTTTCTACCGGACCCCGCGGCGGGTGTCGGCCCTGCTGTGGCCAACAACGATAGCGGAGGTCGACTGGGATTGGAAGGAAAGGGGGATGGTCTCAGAAATATCGACGGTGGAAAGGTGAGAACAGGAGTATTCGGCGTCACCGGTGTCGGAAATAAATTCGTTTATCTCTTTGATCGATCCGGAAGCATGGAGGGTCGTCCCCTGGAGGCGGCCAAGCGTGAGATCACAAATAGCCTTCAGGATCTTGGAAAATTGAACCAATTTGAAATTATTTTCTACAACGAATTTTTAGACATTTTTCATCCCTCACAGGATAAAAACTTTTCCGGAAAACTCTTTTTTGCGAGTGAAAAAAATAAATCAGCGGCCGATGAGTACCTGCGGAAAATTGCTGCCAATGGGGCAACTCGTCATTTGGATCCATTATTGAAAGCCATCGCGCTCAATGGCGATTGTATTTTTTTTCTTACCGACGGAACTGAACCAAGCCTCAGTAATTCAGACCTTGCGCGCATACGACGGCGAAATAAAGGGCGCGCGACAATCAACGTCATTCAATTCGGCAGCGATGTCGAAGTGGGAGATAATTGGCTAAAGAAAATTGCAAGAGAGAATGGAGGCGAATATCTATTCTTTAATACCGATCGACTCAGCCCAACCAATGCAGCAGACTAATTTTTTTGGAGTGATACTTATTATCATCTGGTATACATTCCACCGATGCAGGCCGACGATCAAATGGATTATGTACCTGCTGATAATGGCTTTTGTAATCGGCCACTTTGGTGGTTTTGCATCGGCAGATATCGTAGCGAGCGATACGGTGCACTACCGGCAGCAGCAGGTGCGACAGTTGAAAGGAACAATCGTTGATTTCAACGGCCAAGGTTTGACGATCATGTTGACAAGTGGGCAAAAACGGGTGATTCCCGCCGAGCAGGTGATACGCATTGACTCTCAGCGTACACCCGCGCAGCGGGCGGCACGGCTGGCAACCAAAGCGGGGCAGTTTGAAAAAGCTGCAAGCAACTATTACCGCCTTCTGGAAAGTGGGGCCGAAGATCGCAATTGGGTGCAATGTGAAATCCGTTCGGAGTTGGTTCTGGCACTACGAGCGGACGGGAAACACTTTCAAGCGAGCAAGGCATTTCTACAATTATTCCACAAAGATCCGGGAACTCCATATATGCATTGCATTCCATTGATCTGGGCCGGGGGATTCACTCCATCTCCCCAAGCGGAAGCGACTGCCGTGGCGTGGATGGAGGATCTAGCAAGGCCGATAGCCCAACTTCTTGGAAGTAGTCTGCTCCTGGGAACTCGAAAATCACAACAGGCCGAACGCGTACTTCTCAACTTAGCCGAGACAGCAATACCACCCCTCAATGCACTCGCCAGGGCTCAATGGTTGCGCACGCAGTTACCATATGCCTCGGCGGATAAGATTGAGCTATGTCGCAAAACAGTCGAACAACTTCCCCTGTCGCTACAGGGGGGGCCCTATTATATTTTGAGCAGGCTTTACGAGCGCACCGGAGAGAATCGTAAGGCCGCGGTCGCTGCGATGCGCGTGGCAATTCTTGATGATGCTAACCCAAACCTTGCCGCCGAGGCATTACTCACGGCTTGGAAAGTAAGCGTTGAAGCTCGCCTTCCAACCGAGGCAAAAAAAATTTATACCGAACTGATCAACACTTATCCTCAAAGCACGGCAGCGGCCGAGGCCAAGCAAAGAAAAGAAGACCTCGACTAAGTGCCCTAAAATGATAATTATGCATGACGTTTTTATGACTGGAGGGCGGTTTCTCTTTGCCGCCTCACTTCATCTAGTGTTATGGACGAACGCAATCGCCGCTGATAGCACATCTGACAGAGAGGCCGAAGCGATGCGGGGGCAGGATGGATTTTTTGAGATCGTTTTTTCAGGCGGTGTAACCGGATTTCTGATTGTCATGCTACTGCTTGGTCTTTCTATCAGCCTTGTAGCCCTCATTATCGAGCACTTATTATCTCTCCGGCGAAATATTCTTCTTCCGACAGGACTTGCCGGAGACGTGCAACGGTGTCTTGTGGCAGGTGATGTGAGTGGGGCAAATGCCGCGTGCAAAGCGAAACCGAGCTTCTTGAGCGTTGTGTTGCAGGCAGGAATCACAGAGGCCGAAAGTGGATGGAGTGCAGTTGAAAAAGCCATGGAGGATGCGACGGCAGAACAGGCGGCCAAGCTGCTGAGAAAAATAGAATATTTGTCGGTGATTGCGAATATTGCGCCGATGGTCGGGCTGTTGGGTACAGTTTTTGGAATGATCTTTGCCTTCCAGGAAGTGGCAAGCACAGAAGGCAGCGCGCGGGCTGCAGATCTTGCCACCGGAATTTATCAGGCACTTGTTACCACCGTCGGAGGGCTGTTAGTGGCGATTCCCGCCCTGGCCGCATTCGCAATCTTTCGCAATCACATTGATCAATTGGTTGCGGACGGATCGCACTTGGCACAACAGGTGTTTTTGCCACTGAAACGTCGACGCAATCAACGAAAGCAAGCTGCGAGTACGAGTGCTTCAAATCCGCCACCAACGCAAACGTAAAAATCGTATTCGGAATTTTTTATGCGTGTTCCTCTGAGCAATCGTGGTGGCCGATTGGAAATGAACATGACACCGATGATTGATGTAGTCTTTTTGTTGATCATCTTTTTTCTTGTTTCCAGTCATCTTCAAAAACAGGAAGCGCACGCCGAGCTCGACCTGCCGGCCGCAGAAACCGGAGATGAAAATGTTCAGGCCGATAACAGAACACTGACTGTTAATATTTCATCTCGGCAGTCTGGTTTTCAAATTTCCTTCGGATCACGCATTGTGCCGCCTGCGAAACTGAGGACACAGTTGCAGAGCGAATTGAAACGAGCTCAGGGGAAGCTCGAAGTGCGTATTCGAGGAGATCGCTCCATTCCCTACAGGGCGATCGAGCCCATCCTGGTGAGTTGTGCAGAGTTGGATATTTGGAATGTGCAATTCGCGGTAATCCGGCCTATCGATGATCTAAATTAACAGCCCACGTCCATCGCAATTTATGTGCGGATAACAAAAACAGCAAACTGATGCGGATTCCTGATTTCAATAAGCAAGCGGAGAAGCGCCGGGATGTCACGATGACACCAATGATTGACGTGGTGTTCTTATTGCTAATTTTTTTCATCTGCACAGCGAGTTTTCAGATTGTGGAGCAAAATCTTCCGAGTCGCATTCAACTCGAATTACCCCCGGGCACCGAAATCGTAGAGACATCTGATATGACTGAAGAAATGGATCCGGTGCTGATTCGTATCAGGTGGTCACTCGGCGCTCCGACCTGGAGCATCAACGGGCAACCATGTGCGCAATTACAAACCGTTGAGCGAAAGCTTCTGGCACTTTCAAAGATTAATTCGGGGGTCCCATTGATCCTCGACATTGGTCCAGACGTGCCTCTGGGTGATGCGATCTACACTTACGATTTGGGGCGTAAAGTTGGGTTTTCCCAAATTCAATTTGCTGCGGATGCGTCTTTCGCCAAATGATAAGATGGGAATTGTGGTTGATGCCCATAAAACACTTAGCATCAAAATAGAGGCGCTTCAATCTATGCCGTTAAAATTCAGCAGATCCCCGTTGCACACCGCCTATATCGGATTGCTCACCACGTTTATCGCAGTGGGGTCGGTTGCTGTTCTGCCGAATGACTGCCCTGCCCTAGTAACGGAAGATCAACAGGCGGCCGAAGAGAAGTTCATCGACGGACTCTTGGATAGACGACTTTTCCCCCTAGCAGTTTTAGCTTGCGAGGAACGTCTCGCGGTCAACACCCTCGATCCCATATCACGCGTTAATACGGTGGTGGATTTATCACGTGCCTATACCGCTTGGGCAAGGCAATGCTCCCCACAATCCAGTGTCGCACATTGGAAACAAGCTGAAAATGTTTTAGAGCGTTGGCTTGAAGATAATCCAGAGAACGTTTTGGACCCAATGGTATGGAGGCAACGCGCACACGTTGCGCTACTACGTGGAAAATTCATCCGGCAGCTCAGTGCGGGGGTCTTGGATCCGAAGCCAAAGAGAAAAGAGTCAATTCGGTATTTGCAGCATGCTCAAAAGACTGCTGAAAAGACTCTTAAAAAAATTAATAAGGCTCTGCACTCTTCTGTGGAAAACCGGTTACCGAACAGTGCTTTGCTTCGTCTCCAAACGGCGGCAGAAAAAGATTTATCCCAGAGCTGGATGGAGCAGGCACGCTGTTATCAAGCAGGGAGCTCTGATCGCATCCATGCCCTGCAACAAGCCAAGGAGATCCTTTCCCCTCTCGCTGCAAAAAATGACCCCATCGATTGGGATAGCCGAGTTTCGCGATTAGCCTGTCTAAGATTACTTGGAGGTAAAAAAGATCAAAATCTTTTTCAGCAACTGAAAGACTCCTATCTATCAGAAAATCTACCGGTCGATGTGCGAGGTCAAATTTGCCTGGAATTGGCCAGACAATTCAGTGCAAGTGGGCGTTATCTCGACGCACTCAAGGCATTGAATCAACCGGTGAATTACAGCCCAGAGGTGGAGGCGGAAGTTGATTTCTGTGAACTGCAAGTCATGCTTCAAGCTGCTAGTAACGAGAAAATAGAAAACACCAAAAACTGGAACGCGCGTGCTGAAAGTCAACTTGAGTTGATTGAGAATCTCCACGATCCGTATTGGTTGCAGCGAGCACGAGCACTCTTCGGACGTCAAATGACTATTGACCCATCGCAACATGGATATGCGTTGTTAGAGAGGGCCGCGGAGGGGCTTTATCAAGCAGGACAATTTACCGAGTCCGCTAGAATCTATGATGAAGCGGCGAGAAAGGCGGACAATCAAAAAGACCTCGCGAAAGCGTTTGAGCTTTACCTTAAATCCGCAATGATCCAATACGAAATTCAAAACTATCGGGCGGCAAGTAAAAAATTGAGGCGCATCGCGATCACCTATCCCCAAGAATCAGGCGCCGCAGAAGCGCATCTAATGGCCGCTTACAATATTGCTCAAGCTTTGAAAGGGAGTCCACCGGAAGCGTTTTCACCATACCAAGAGTTATTGAGGGATCACCTTCGACGATGGCCCACGGATAACTCTTCGAATCGAGCACGACTCTGGTTAGGCCGCATGCTAGCCGCCGAAAAAAAATGGTCTTCTGCAAGTGAAATTCTATTTGAAATCGATCCGAGTAGTATGGTCTACCCGGAGGCAATCCGAATTGCGGGAACATGCTGCCTCAGAAATTGTGCCGATTTAGCAGAAAAAAATGATCCCCAGTTGAGCAAACGGTCAACTGCATTGACTCAATCCATGCGCGATGCCGCCGAGAGGCTTATCAATGCCGGCAGCCCGATGGCGGCCTCGGTGGTCGCCGACGCCGCGGCACTGCAGATGCACTATTCACCGATTCCATATCGTGGTGTACTCGAACTGATCAAGCAGGGACTGGGGAGTATTGCTCAGGATGATCGGAAAAATCATGCGCGGCTTCATGCACTTCAGGTGGAATGCTTGGTGGGATTGGGACGTTTCGGGCAAGCGCTTGATGTACTTAAGGCATTCACGGGTGACACTCAAGACATCATTAATCTGATATTGAATATACATAAGATTAAGGTTCGGAATGGTAACCAAAATGATCCAAACCAAACGTTTGATACACGGGCAAAGATCAATATGGCGTGTTTTCAAATTCTGGGTGATTTTTCTGCATATCCCGAGAAAAAGCAACTGACGTTAATACAAGCCGAAACGCTTGCCCTGCTTGGTAAGACGAAAGAGGCTTTGACTCTGCTCCGTAAATTGGCGGCTGAATATTCGGGAGACGGGAAAATTCAATCACGGTACGCGGATTTACTTCTTGAGCAAAGTGACGCCACATCTCGACGAGAAGCACTAAGTAAATATCGAGAGATCACTAGGCGCTCCCGTCCGCAAACCGAACAGTGGTTCGCCGCTAAATATGGAGAAGCCAAGGCGCGAATGCTGCTTGGCAACGTGAGGATGGCCGCGCAGACAATCCGAACCACGCAAGTGCTCTATCCCGAACTAGGGGGTGATCTTTGGCGAGAACGTTTCGAAACGTTATTGGCCACATGCACTGAGACTGAAGCCGAAAGGCAATAGGTCCTGATTCGTGGTAAGTCCGCAAGCTACCACGGACCACGCACATAATTAACGCCGAATTGGGCCGTATCGCTGGGCCAGTATGGGGTCGCAAGAAATCGCCCACCAGGCCCCATGACTGCACCCGGATAAGGCCTGCCGAACTGCGGATAAATGCGTGTGAGGCGCGTATTTCCAACGCCCCAGCCCATACTGTACTGTCGCTCGGCGGTCGGCGGAACAACCAAGGTCGTTGGGGCACCCCAAGGCGTGTAGTAATAGCCGCACTGCCAGGGATAACTCAGGGCTGTCTGACACTTTCGTCCGCAATGACCATAGTTCGCCCAGTACGCCCCGCTGGTCGGCAGGCATGTGCCGCTCTGGCACGTCGGGCACCCCGGCACCGAACTTAATTCACTTGGTGCTTGAGCAACACATAAACCGGCCCAAAAAAAGATGAGTAGAGCGGCGGTAGACTTCATATCCTCATTTCCTATCACAGTCTTTTATTTCCCCAAGCGGGGATAAAATTTGGTTTTGTGAATCTTTTCTGCTTGGATCCGTCTACTGGTTATCGCCAGCGGACTTTTGTTTTCACAGCGGATCCGTCTGGATGGATGCGAAAATAGGTGCGGTCATGTCGGTACATCATTTCGTGGGGAAGCAGCGGTTGATAAGTGTAATAGGTGTGCCCCACAAGAGCGGGTGTCGGTTGTGGGCAAAGATAAAGCTGTGCCGGGACCCCGCATGAGGAATTCCCCACATAGTAATTATAGAAAAGGTCTTGCTGCGAAACGGGATAACCACACTGTATATTGGAGCGGCCATAGGAAGGCCTGGACGCAAGTGAAGCTTCAACACACAAGCCACCGATCACCAACAATAGGGTGAGCATCGAGAGCCGCTGAACATGGCTTCGCATCGGTTTACTCCTCCGGAAGGGGTCAGTAGTGCGGTTCTACTCGGCGACAGAAACGGACGTGTGCCGAAGACAAAGACTGCGTCTCGTCTACCAAAAAGATTCGGTCAGTTACGCTTGTACAGGTGAATCTTTATATGTTGAAAGCATGGATTTCAGCGGTTATCGGCTGGAAAACACCTGTGAGTCGGATGCCTTGGGCGGTATAATCCGCAACAACCGCAAACCTTATCAAACTCCGTGCGCTCCGCCGACTCGACAATCGGTCGGGGCTTCCCTCAGAGTTGTCCCTCAGGGATCTAATCGGAAGGCTTCGATCAAGACGTTTTTTTGCGAGGAGACAGGCGCTTGGCAAAAGTGAAGGCAAAAAGAAAAAAAAATAGCGCTTCAACTTCTCGGGTCGCCACCAATGGCGCTGTTCGAAAGAAAAAACGTAAGACCTCATCGAACAACGGGTCGGCATCTGCAGCCAGCAGTAACACCAATGGAGCGTCCGCCCGTAAACGATCGTCACGACGCGCCACGGCGCAATCGATGGCAGCCAGTCAGCGAGACATTTCGGTCAGTGAATTTTTCGCAAAAAATCGGCATCTGTTGGGATTCGACAACCCCCGGAAAGCCCTCCTGACCACCATCAAGGAAGCGGTGGACAATTCACTAGACGCCTGTGAGGAGGCGGGAATCTTACCGGAAATCTGGGTTCACGTCGAAGCGACTGGCAACAACCGTTACAAAGCCGGTGTGCAAGATAATGGCCCGGGAATACTCAAAAAGCAGATTCCGCTTATTTTCGGAAAGCTGCTGTACGGATCTAAATTTCATCGCCTGCGGATGAGTCGTGGCCAGCAGGGTATCGGCATCAGTGCCGCTGGAATGTACGGAGTTCTTACGACTGGTAAGCCGGTTAAAATTTCATCAAAAACCTCCAAGCGGAAACCAATTCATTATTACGAAATTCAAATCGACACAAAAAATAATAAACCGGAAATCCTTAATGGGCGAGGAAACGGCGCGGATATTCCAGCCGGACCAAAAGGAGAAACATGGATGACCAAGCATGGTGTCGAGTGGGTCAGCCGATCCGGCGATGATCCTGAAGACACTACAGCAAAAGAAGTTGTAAGTGGAACAAGGGTCACAATCGAACTCGAGGCTAAATATCAACGTGGTCGAGGAAGTGTCGATGAATATCTTGAACAAACCGCAATTGCAAATCCTCACGTAACACTACACTATCTCGATCCTGACGGCGGTTCTCATCACTATAAACGCTCTACGGAGACGCTTCCTGATGAACCGAAAGAAATCAAGCCGCATCCCTACGGCGTTGAATTAGGAAGATTACTTGCGCTGTTGAAAGCGACAGACGCCGGAACGCTCTCGCAATTTTTAACGTCTTCGTTTTCTCGGGTCAGCCCTGCGGTTGCAAAAAAAATATGCGCCGCAGCCGGACTCAAAGTGCGGTCGAGCACAAGAAAAATCGGGCGTGGTGAAGTTGACCGTCTGTATGAAGCAATTCAGGGAACAAAAATCAGTGCGCCGAAAACTGATTGTATTGCTCCCATCGGAGAAGAGCTTCTGTTGAAAGGATTGCACCAGGTGGTTCCCGGTGAATTTTATGCCGCGGCCACGCGGCCGCCGAATGTTTACCGGGGAAATCCATTCCAGATTGAAGTTGCCCTCGCTTATGGTGGTACGACTGCCGCGCAGCGGATCACGAGGGAAACCCTAAATGAGCTACTTACGGAAACTGATTTGCGAACCCTGAGACAATTTTTAATTCACACATTCGATGGAATCGGTTCCGAGGCGTCCGAACGCATTCTCAAAGAAGCGGACCTGGGAAATCGACTTTCACCTGGGAAAATCGCCGGGAAACAAATCGACGCGTTGCATGACGCGATGCGCAATGTAAACATCGGTGAAGGACAAACCATGAACGTCTTGCGGTATGCCAATCGCGTTCCACTGCAGTTTCAACCGGCTGCTTGTGCGATTACGCAAAGTATTTTGAACACGAATTGGAGACCATATGGCCTGAGTCAATCACGTGGGTCTCTGCCCAGTGGTCCGGTAACAGTAATGATTCACATGGCAAGTGTCTGGGTGCCTTTTACCAGTGAATCGAAAGAAGCGGTCGCGTCCTATCCTGAAATTCAGAAAGAATTGCGATTGGGGCTCCAGGCGGTCGGCCGAAAATTGGGCATGTACCTTCGTCGCCGTATTCGTGTTCGCCAGGAGGGTGAACGTCGAAATATATTTCTTCGCTATTTGGGTGAAGTAGCGAGCGCGGTGAGTGAAATCAATCGTGCCAATCGGCAGGATCTGTATGACCAACTCTTAAAAATAGCAACCAAAAAGACCGCGGAAGCGGATGTCAAGCTCGACAGTCGCGGGCGGCCCGTCGAGGAAGAGCTTGACCTGGGAAAAAATGTGTTGATTGTTGATCCCAACCAGGTTGCTGACCAGTTGTCGGCAAAATGAATTCTGTATTATTCGGATCACAAATTCCTCGTTTAGAGAGAAATAGCGGATGGCAAAGAAACCGGTGAAGACCAGGTCCAAGAATTCCAAGGTGAAAAAGGCGTCAAATAGTGCGCCAAGCAAGAAAGTGGTGGCCGGATCCTCAAAAGTAAAGCGACCCAAGGCGCGGGTATCAACAAAAGATCGCAAAACTTTGGGTGAGCTGGTTTCGATGGCTGATCAGGTAGTGCTCGCTGCGCGGCGAAAACGGGACCCGCACCTGGATATTCCGACGCGCAGTCTCTCAAACGTGAAGTTTAACCGACGAAAACGCTTCATTGAGATGGGAAAAAATACGAACCGTCGGTTGTTGTTTAATCTCTCCCAAGCAAAGAGTTATATGCAGACGATGCTTGTCGGAAGTGGTTGCAAACAGTTGATTGAGCAGGGAAAAAATACGAGTATTCGTGGTCTCTACTACATGCTGAAGCACACCATCGACGGTACTAAGGAGAATACCTTCGAAGAGCAGTCTGAGTGTGATCCGGTGATTGAAGATGTTGAGGTGCTGCTGGGAAGTCTGCGCGAGGAGTTGCATCTCTATGCAGATAAGCGCGGGGAAATGGTAGGTAACCTGACGCTGGAGGATAACGGTGATTTAATCGATTGTGCGCGGATGGGATCGGGGGGATATGGTATTCCGTCCATCGTTGAGCCAAATGTGATCAACTTCAAAAAGTGCACTGCTAAATTCGTGCTGCATGTGGAGAAAGGTACAGTTTGGCAGAGATTCAACGAGGATAAATTCTGGAAAAAACATAACTGTATTCTAACGCATGGTGCCGGGCAGCCTCCGCGGGGCGTTCGGCGGCTACTCAATCGCATGCATAACGAATTAAATCTTCCTATCTTCTGCTTACTCGATAATGATCCGTGGGGATATTACATCTACAGCGTTATTAAGCAAGGTTCAATTAATCTCGCCTATGAGTCTCAGCGCATGGCGATACCCAAAGCAAGATTTATTGGTTTGCGTAGCAAAGACTATGAGCGTTGCGGGCTATCACCGAGTGTACGGATCGACCTCAATGAAAATGATCGTAAACGCGCGCGACAAATTATGGGTTATCCCTGGTTCGAACATAAAAAAGCGTGGCAAAAGGAGATTAATTTAATGCTGAAAAACGACTTCAAGCTTGAGGTCGAAGCACTCATCAGCAAAGACATTAGCTACGTGACTGAGCAATATGTGCCTGACCGATTGGCGGATGGAGACTGGCTAGATTGATCGGATGTGTCGGGTAGCCACTTATGGGTTCGACCCCGTCCACCGATTATTCTTATTAAGTGAATCCGCATGCGGGTATCATGCGTCGATTTTAAACAGTCGCAAGCACGAAAAAATCATCGAAAAAGCGCCGATAGTCGCAAAAAATGTTTTGGCTTGGTCAAAGGGTGTGTCGCCCATGTACACAAAAATACAATGATGCCAGTCAAATTTAAGGCCGCTGTCTTCAGGCGGTGCGCGGTCGACAATATCTGTATTCGGTTTTTGGAGATCCGGTTTTTGGAGCAGACCTGACGACCTGCGGAGTGACGGGCGGGGATTGGCCACGGCGACTGGAACAGGCTGCGCAGCCACCCACCGATTTGGTTCACTCGAGGAAGGTGCGGAAGTTGCCTGGGGCCTTTTGAACTTCTGCGACCCATCATCGATGATCCGCTGTGATTGTTCGCGCTGTAGGGTGGCAGAGACATCGGCGAGAAAAAAATCAACTCGACTGCAAACGCTACCTACGGTATGTCCTCTTTTTGCGCCAAGCAGCACTCCGGCAAGTTCTCCGTCGGCGTTGAAGATTGGGCCGCCGGAGTCTCCTTGGCGGGCCTCGGTGGAAAGTTCGACCATTTCAAATGGTTGATTTCGTCCAGGGGCAACATACTGGGTACACCGACCGCTGGCTGACTGATAGTCGCCTCCACCGTATCCGGCAATCGAAAGCCAATCTCCACGAAGTGGTACTTTTTTTGACAGTGGCACTGGTGCCACTTTGGGCCGCCAGATTCCAACTGCCGCTAAGTCCCAGGCGTCATCGAGTTTCATGACGGTTCCCCCGGAGCGAAATCCGTCCGGAAAAATTACTTCTACCGGGCCCTCGGCACCGCGGACGACATGCCAATTGGTAATCACCAAACCAAAGTCCTCAGTAACATGGATCAATGTTCCTGACCCAAGGGATGTTGTTTTACCCTCGCGAGCAACAATCCGCACCACCGCAGGGTGTGGGATTTGTTGTTTGCGAGTTACCGAATTCGTCTGTGGTACCGATAGCGGGGGCAGAGCACGGGGACCCCGTACCATAGATGGTGGTCGTCACAATCCACCCGGTGTGCAGTTTTGTCCCCTGCCAACGATCGGGATTAGCACATAAAAGATGCACGCAAAAGGAACTATTAGGGAGCGATGAAACAAGATCTGGCGACCTCAAAGGGGAGGTGGGTCGCGATCCATCGCGGAAGATGAAAATGCACAGCAGTAAGATTCGACTTCGTGTAAAATCCTACAGTTGAATCAGGATCGGCATCAGAAGGATAAGAAATTCTATTTTTTGATCGGCACCGTAAGCTTTACCCAATCGGTACGACCGTTTGTTGGCGTTACTGGGTCTTGTGGTCCGGCGTGCATTTCACCTGAAATCGCAGTACACAGCAAATCCCGAGCAGCAGAAGACTTGTGAATGCTATCGCGTATTTGATCAATAAAGACCATTGCGTTGCAGCGGTTGTAGTAACTGGGTGGCTCAGGTTTGAAGCCAATGTGCTTGGGTCACCGTAAAAAATTATGCCTGATGGGAATACGGTGTCGGTGGGTTTAAATGCATCCCATTCTCTCGCGCCGCGGTCGTAACGAGACGCGAGAGAATCATCTTCGGGATTGTCAAAAGATGAAATGTCGAGGTACGTAGCGTGCTGCGATTGAAACGCTTTGAATGAAGGGCCGAACATGGACGTTTCCGTGGGCGTAGACAGCAATGATGATGCTGGACTGCTGCGTGCCGCTGAATTTGGGGACGTGTCCTTCGTGTACTTGCCTTTCTTCACCTTACTGACAATCCCCCAGGGATCGCGGAGCGAACCTGCAAGCGGATTGTCTGGTTCACCTGCATCTAACGAACAGCAGGCGAGGCAAAGGAGGGCAAACGCATGAAATGAACGCATAACCAATTGAAACGGGTCTCCGTGCACCAAGTCAAGAGAAACTGCTTGCATAGAACCGAACGGTGTACAGGTGCTGGATCACGCAAGTGACTCGCCATTGCACTTTGGTCATCATGACGTTTTAATAGCTCTATTAGGGGGTTCCTACTTGACGGGTGAGGCTGATAGTGGTTAGGCTGCGTGCTCGGTTGCTTGTCAATTCGGACAGAGTTTTCCGCACGTTTCATTGCGCTAAGGATCGACAGCTTCCTCCATTCATCCGCGCAAAACGTTGCCACAAGTATCTTTTATACCAACTTTTAATCTCACCAACGGTAGAAGTACGCTTCCATGAATCCAGTGGTCATAGATACCCGGGCAACCCAAGATCCGCGCGATGTGGTACATCGAGCAGTGGAAGCGCTAGCAGGTGGACGCTTGGTCGCGTTTCCTACCGAAACCGTATATGGTTTAGCCGCCAGCGCGCTGGATGAGGGTGCCGTCGATCGACTGATTGATGCAAAAGGCCGCGGCCAAGGCCACCCATTCACTCTAGCCGTACGTAGTGCCGAGGAGGCGCTTGACTATGCGCCTGATTTAAGCCCGATGGGTCGTCGTCTTTCTCGACGTTGTTGGCCTGGACCCATCACTCTCGTTGCAGAGAACAACCACCCAGAAAGCCTACTCGCGCAGCTCCCGACGAAAGTGAAACAGGCTGTTGTTCCGAATGGAACCGTAGGGCTCCGGGTTCCTGCACACCCTCTGATTTTAGATGTGTTGCGGATGTTGACCGGGCCGGTTGCTTTGACCAGCGCGAATCAGACCGGTGAGCCAGAGGCAATCACTGCCGAAGAGGTTGTGTCTGCATTTGGTGACCAAATTGACTTGGTACTTGATGGCGGCAAAAGTCGACTCGGTCAACCCTCATCTGTAGTTAGAGTTCATGAAACAAGCTATGACATTTTGAGGGCGGGAGTCGTTACTGAACAGCATCTCAAGCGGCTATCAAGTGTCATGATCTTGATCATATGCACAGGCAATACGTGTCGCAGCCCGATGGGCGAAGTGATAGGAAGAAATCTTCTTGCAAAAAAAATAGGTTGCAATGACAACGAAGTTGATGAGCACGGCGTGGTGATCACCTCTGCCGGAATCGCAGCAATGGCCGGTGGCCAGGCTTCACCTCAGGGAATTGAAGTGATGAAAAAAATTGATCTCGACCTGACAAGTCATTCTGCGCAGCCTGTTTCTGAGCAAATGGTACGTCATGCCGACCTGATTCTGACGATGACCCGTGGACATCGTGAAGCATTATTATCTCAGTGGCCGGAAGCGGCGTCTCGAACAGAAGTTCTACGTCTTGATGGGAAAGATGTAGCCGACCCTATCGGAGAGTCGGTAGCGGAATATCAACGCTGCGCGGAGCAAATTCGCAAAGAGTTAGAAACTCGTATTGAGAAAATTACGTTGAACAACTGACCGAAAATTACCGATTGCTTTGCCATTGGAGGAAAAGAGCTGTATGAGAATTTCGATCGGAAGTGATCACCGTGGGGTAGATGTTAAGCGTCAAATCTCTGATTTGTTGCGTCAACTTGGGCACGATGTGGCTGATGTGGGTACCCAAAGTGAAGAGAGCGTGGATTACCCTGATATCGCAGCAGAGGTCGGGAGGCGCGTAAGTCAAAACGAGGTAGACCGTGGAATACTGATATGTGGAACCGGAATCGGAATGGCCATTGCAGCGAATAAATTTCCGGGCGTGCGGGCCGCGCCATGCCACGACGACTTGACTGCCGAAATGAGCAGGCGACACAACGACCTCAATGTACTATGTCTCTCAGCCGACCTACTTGGAGTGAAGCTTATCGATCATATGGTTGAAATTTGGCTCTCCACGGAATTCGATGGAGGGCGTCATGCCCGTAGGGTCGAAAAGATAGGCGAACTTGACCACCATCTCGAGAACGTCGAATCAATCGCGCCTGCCAAGAGCAACGAACTCTGAAATCACTCACCCCGCTGCCACTCGCTACCTGTACCCCCGTTTCACACTGTGACGATTACAGCGAGTCTACCGGTGAAGTTTCTCAGTTGTATCGATCAATTGATTGGTGATTTCTGCTGTTTTTTGAAATCTCACTTCTCCGCCTGTTGAACGGCAACAAATCGCTGTTAGAGTCGATGGAAGTCTAATTAAATCTGGTATCACACAGGCAGATTTACACTATTTCATTGGCACAAGCGGGTTCATGATGGAAAATCCTGAGGCGAATTCATTTCAATTTGATGAGGTGGATCACTTACTCCGAAATGCGGAATTGCGTGACCAGATCGAACCCTATGTAGACGAGTCCATTTGTCGCGTGAATGTTCAATCATTGTCTACGGCGAAAGAAAATGAGTTCCTGGCCTCTATGCTTGCCTGGGAACGGGCGCCAGTGCTGCCGATCCAAGCTTGGTTTGATCCGCCCTTATCGATCCCAAGACCAGCTGATTTTTGCATGGATCTTGAAGGTGCTGATACACTGCACCAAGTACTCTGGGAAACCATTTATCGTTTGTTCGAAAAACGAATCGTGCTCGAATTTACCGATCACCTTTCTGACCGCGAGCTTTATCAGGTGATCTTTCGAGATATTCTTCCCAGCGAAGAAAAGAAAATGGAGGATAGTCAAAGCTACCTGCACTGGGATTGTGCGGATGCAACGCGAAATCCGGAAATTTATTTGCGGTACTATGCCTCGGACGAAGAACGAGAGGAGTGGGAGCAAGAATACGGACATCCACCTCCCGAGCGTACCAGGGCACCATTCCTCCGGCAGCTACCGAAAAAGCCGCTTTAACGATCAGGCTCTTGTCGATCTTTATATTGCTGGCTCGCTCGCTCCAGCGTTCGACGTTCTTTACTGGAAAGACTTGCCGTGCCCTCCCGATTAATTTTCTCTAGTAATCGGTCAACCTCGTCGGCCAACTTATCCTGTTTTGGCTGGTGAAGTCGCACGTTACGCCGTGGTCCAAACCGCTCAAAGTGTTTGCGACTCGGTATCAAACTGCTCAATTCCCAGCCGGTCCTGAAATAAATCCAGCCACATGCAGCACCAACCAGATGTGCCGTATGAGCGATGTGGGTATCGCTGAATGTTCCGACAAAGTCATAAAGCAGAAAAATGATACCTAGAACCCACGCGCGTACAGGAATTACAAAATACAACAATAAAGTTCGCTGCGGAAAATGACAGATGTAAAGAATAATGACACCGGCAACGCCTCCTGATGCGCCCAGTAAACTTACCCGGGTTCCAGTGATCAGCTCCTGGGAATAGAGGCCTAAAAATCCAGCAATCGCAATGGTGGAAATGTAAAAGGCGAGAAATTGACGCTTGCCATAGATACCCTCTACCTCCCGCCCAAAAAACCACAGGCAGAACATATTGCCCAGAATGTGAAAAATGTCACCCCTCGAATGAACAAATCCATAAGTGACAACTTGCCAAATTTTCCAATTACTTATGAAAAGCCCGCTATCAAGTGCCAAATACTTTTCTGTGATATTCGTTTGGTCAAATAATATTTCAAACAAATAAACAATGGCATTGATGATAACCAACCGAGTCACCATCATCCGGCCTTGGCCACCACCCTGGTAGGATGAAGAGTTGCCAAAATCATACTCCGATGGGGGCTGCTGATAATAATCTCGATTATCGAGTCCCATAAAACACCTATAGTCTGTGATGAATTCCTGTGCGGATGAAAAAAGATCCGCGTTTCATGGCTTATCGCAGAAAAGCGGCTCCCGCGGATCGCGGGAAGCTAAAAATCGGATCCGCCGCACGCGTGACTTATCAGGATCCCGAAGTCGCATTGGGGTCAGGAGCGCGGCGATCAATTTCTTTGACCGCATTTAGTTGCTTTTCCGTCAGTTTCTTACCGAGCTGGATGGTCTCATCGCGGATTTCAACCAATCTTCGATTGCTGGCGGTGTACTTTCTGCGGATCTGAGAGACGAGCTGATCGATAATTTTACGGTCCTGAACGAATTGTTGCTGATCCCGAGCGAGTCGGCCTTTTTCCTTTTCAAATAGATCGATCACCTTTTGTTTGTCCGTAATTAGGGTCTGCACCTCTGTAATTTTGCTCACTGTCTCAGCAATTTCAAAATCTTGACGCTTCCGCTCATGATACAGTTCGCGAAAAAGATGGGCATAGTCCCGCAGCTGGCGCGAATACCGAGGCGATCCATCTTCCTCGATGCGTTCCACAACTTCATTATCGATTAGTGTGCCGATTGCGGGGATCGCCTCGACCTCTAACGTACCTCCTGTAATAGAGTCGCGGATGGCAATCGTCCGACCCGCCTCGGCACCCTCGCGGGGCAGCCATACATTCTGACCTTCGACAAATCGTGCCTTGGCATCTTCATCCGGGTAGTCCTCAAGGAATTCGACTAGTTCTTCGATACGCTCCGGTGGATGTCCGGGCTGCGCGGATTGGTAATCGTCTATAAATTCCTGAACTGTCCGCTCGGGCAATATTTTACGCAAACGAGTCACCCGATCCATCGCATCAAATGCGTCTTCCTCTACATCAAGGTCTGCCGCTTCCATACGATCAAAGACCAGATGCTGGTCGACCGGCATCTTATCGTAAAGAATCCAAAAGCCACCTTCTTCCACACTTTTACGCAGCATATCTCGCTCTGCCTGACTGAGGGGCCATTGAGGTTGCAGCATCGCTTGCAACGGCTCACCACCACCAGCAGATTGCTCATCTTCCGTGGCCTGATTGCCAGTGACCTCAACCACACGAAACATGCCCAAGTACTTTCCACCCTTCATAAAGGGCTCGCTACTGAATGCATAAACTGGAAGATCGCTCTCAAGGCGGTAGGTTTGAGGGCGATCGAATTGGACGGTCACCACATCGTCGCTGAAATCCAGCGGAGCGGCATCATTCCACATTCGGCCTCGGTCGAGAAGCGCAACCGCTAATTTTAACTCCAGCTGGGCAATCCCGTAGGATGTGATCCGGCCACGACCATCCTCTGCGCCGAATTCCAATTCGTGGTTTTGTTTTCGTAGTGATTCAGTTTTTTCAATTAAACCGGCTATAGGTTTACCACCCGTCCGTTCACGATCATCCACCAGCAATAATTCCCGCCAGCTTTGATGTATTTTGAGCGTTTGCACGCTCATCCAAATGGCTACGCAGGAGGCGGCAAATACAAGCCACACCAGCAGCACCGTGTGCCAACGCCAGGATTTGTAGCTCATAACCAAAGCGACCAAGAACAGAATCGTCCCAAGGATGCCGAGGATGAGAAGAACGGTTTGCAGGTCCATAAAGACAGCCTAGAGAAGCCGCAAGCGAATACAAATAAGAGGGTTACAGCTTTCGATCCTAAAGAGAGCCGGCGGGTGTGTCAAGATTTCCTTGATCCATGCTAAGTCGTTTCAAGTGAACGGGTTGTACTTTAACCCATCATGCTAGGCATGTTGCTGTGGGGTGCGAGGAATGCAGTTAGTTGCCAGCACATAGGACAACCGGCGTTGGCATGACACTGGAATCCGGTCGATTGCACTGGAATTGCACTGGTTGGCAAATAAGTCTTCCGCTACGCTCCCGCCCCGGCCAATTTCAATTTTCCAACCGCCTCGCAAGGACCTCGAGCATGGAAGCTTCGATCCTCCGAATCGTGATCTTCACGGCAGCCCTGACTAGTGTTGCCGCATCCTATCGGACGACAAATTTTATCGTCTCTGCTCCAACGCCACAGCTGGCCCAGAAGATCGGCGATGCCGCCGAATCTTTTCGAAGTGAGTTGGCTCAGAGATGGCTGGGAAAAACTTTACCGACCTGGAGCAGTCCCTGCCCGATCACCGCACAAGTCGCACCGCACCTGGGCGCCGGCGGTGCCACCAGCTTTGTTTTCCAGAACAATACAGTCGGGGGTTGGCAGATGAACATCCAAGGATCGGAAATCCGAATTCTGGATTCGGTCCTACCGCATGAAGTCACACATACTATTTTCGCTACCCATTTCCGACAGCCGCTACCCCGCTGGGCGGACGAGGGTGCCTGCACTACCGTAGAACATCCTTCGGAAAAAAAACGTCACGAAACCATGCTGATTTCTTTTCTGCAGACCCAACGGGGTATCGCTTTCAGCCAGATGTTGGCCATGAAGGAATATCCCGCAGATGTATTGCCACTGTACGCAGAAGGTTACTCGCTGGCTCGATACTTGATCGAGGAGGGCGGAGAGCGGAAATTTGTCAACTTCGTCGGTGATGGGCTTAAGGATGAAAACTGGATGCGCGCCCTGCAAGTATCTTATGGCGTCACCGATCTTGGACGTTTGCAGAATGAGTGGCTGGAGTGGGTCAAACAGGGAAGTCCGAATCGATCACTTATTGCCGCCAAAACGCAAAGAGACAGTCGTGGCCCAAATATCCATACCTTGACCGCCACAAATCAGCGAAGGCGCAGTCGGCCGCAACCAAATCTCATTCATCGACCGCAAAATATCAAACAGAATGGCATCCCAATTGCACATCGATCGCCAAAAAAAACGACATTGAATCCGCAGGCCGCCTCTGATGGTGGATGGGTCGCGGCCGGGACGCATTCCCAAAATAATCGTTCATTCGCCTCGGGAGTCGCGGCAACTGAAAATCATCAGCCCCACCAGACTACCCGTCAACAGCCAATGCAACCGGCAAGACAAACGATTCTGCGCTAGCTCTAGATCCTAGTTTAAATGCCGCGTGCCTCACGGAGAATCTTGACTCCAAGGACAACGACCTGTCAAGACAACGTAAAAAAAGTCTTGGTCAGCAAAAAGAATACCGGTGCCGCGAAGCACAGCGAATCGATCCGATCCAGGACACCACCGTGACCCACCACGAGGGTTCCGTAATCTTGCACGCCTCGATCGCGTTTGATTGCCGACATTGCCATGCCGCCTGCAAATCCGGTTAGTGCGATAACCAGTGCGATGCAGCCTGCCTGCCACTCGTTAAAAGGAGTTGCCCAGTAGAGAGCCGCACCCAACAAAGCAGCGCTGCCCGACCCGGCGAGCATACCTTCCCATGTCCTGGAGCTACTGACAGAAGGAGCAATCACCCGGTGGCCGAGAATTTTTCCCCATAGATATTGGAAGGCATCTCCCATTTGAACAATGAATACAAAGTAGAAGAGTAGTAACGCATTCTTGCCATACGCGCTGACCTGGGGATCACTGCCCGGCGTCGCCGTTCGCAATTTGCTGATATCAGCCGTTGTATAAATATCGAGATATAATAATGCGGGGGCCAAACTGAGACAGTAGATGCAAAGCACGAGCCCGGCTTGGATTTTCGCCGTTCGTTCAAGAAACCGTTTGGGATCCCCGGAAAAAGCAACACGAGCTGTTACAAAGAGGAGTCCGTAAACGGGGATAAGTGTGCTGTACAGGTCATATTTGCCAAGCCCCACAAGGACGAATTGCAGGGGTGTAAAGAGGATGAAAACCCAAAACAATGTACGATGATCGCTAAGCCGAGTCGGCGTCAAGGTAATAAACTCGCGTAGAGCCCAGAACGCGAGTAAGCCAAACAGGACAACCGTTACGCTTCGAGGTAAAAAAAGCGCAGCTGCAACGAGAGAACAAAGCAACCACCAAGCGCGTATTCGCCGGTTAAAAGTTTGCACCAGTGCCGGGTTCAGTCCTGACTCTGGCTGGCCTTTGAGAAATTGCCCCACAGTTGTTGCGACGCCCAGCAAAAGCAAAACGCCAATTACAAAAATCCAGGTTATCGGGTCACTGACCATCTTCAGATGTCCTTCAAACGCAAAAGATTTTCCCGTGCCCTATCCAGAAATTCGGTTTTCTGCTCGCCGCTTTCCAACCACATCGGGCTGCCGAACGTGATGCAACTCAAAAGGGGTACAGGCAAAAATTCACCTCGGGGTAGAATACGATTCATGTTATCCAGATGTACTGGAACGGCTTCCAGGTCCGGGCGCTTTTTACACAAATAGTACAAGCCACTTTTAAAAGCTCCAATCTGGCGACCCGATGAACGATGGCCCTCTGGAAAGACAATCAACGAATTCACACTGCCTATTTCACGCAGTAAAAGATCGACCGGGGATTGATGAACCTTAATATCTTTCCGATCAATCAGTAACGCATTGAAGTGTCCTGCGACGTACCGACGTAACATCGTTTTGCCCCAATAATCTTTCGCAGCGACAGGCCGGGTCACCGACCGTATCGGGCCCGGCAGGGCAGACCAGATCACCAATGAATCCAGATGACTGGTGTGATTGGCGAAATAGACGCGTTGGCACGTATCGGGCTGACAGTCGACCCAGCGGGCACTGGCTCCGGTCAGCAGTTTAGCAATCAAAGCAATCAGCGGCCCGGTCATGGGGGGTCTTCACTCAATCTGCAGAAGGGTCAGATCCAATTTCCGGGAAATGAATCCCTATCCTACCCCTGAAAGATTGCATCCGCTAGGCACAATTTTCGGTCTGACCCGCCGGTTGGCAATACTTGCCATCCGAGGGGCGCGGGAAATAACCGCAAAATGCGACTCGCCGAACTTCGAATTCAATTAGTCAATCCGATTGATCGGTATAACCTGCACGACCCCAGCCCGACCAACGCCTCATCGAGGCCCAAAACATGCAATTTCCTAAATGGGCACACTTACAACACGCATAAGCTTCACACCTCGCAGGGGCTGCACAACTGCTGTTGTCGCAAAAGATAACTCTCTTGAACCATTACCAATGTCGCCAGACTATCTGACCGAAACATAAAGCAGTTGCATTTCATTTTTATCTCCCGGAAAAGGTGGTGAGAAGCATTTATGGAACGAAGTGAATCCAAAACCGATGCCAAAAATTCCATACGCGATCAGAGCGTTGATAACGCTACAGAAATCAGACCTTACTATCGCGTTCATCCGGGAGGATCGGGTTCGAAGACAGAACAACCCATGGAAGTTGTGCTCTCACGTGCCGACGCGCTTCTTCGGCACGAACGGCAAAGCTGTACGGAACCAATGCTGTCGCTACTCGTGCCGACATACAATGCCGAGTGTTGGATATCTGGGGTTTTAGAGACCTTATTGTCGCTTCAAGCGGAGAAAGAAATTCTAATCGTGGATGACCGGAGCACCGACGCAACGATTTCCTTAGTGCAATCGTTCCAGGATAAACATCCTGAGATCTCTCTACTTCAGCATGATGTCCATCGTGGGCACAATGCCACTTTAAGAACCGGAATTGCAGGAGCATTCGGGAAGGTGGTCGTGGTTTTGGAGGAAATTACGGAGATTAAAAACAAAGACGTAGTGATGCTTGTCAAACCTATTCTGGCTGGGTGCTGTGATGTCGTCTATGGATCGCATCACATCCTCTCTTCCCCGGAAGAAGAGTCTAAATGGATGCGGTTGGTCAATCGGATACTAACTGGAATTTTAAATCTCAGTACCGGACAACACTTAAGCCATACTCGTAGTCCGCTGAAGGCATTTCGGCGAACTACGCTGGATGCTATCAGTATGTCAACAAGTCGGCGCGCAACCGACATTGAGATGATTTTTCGGCTTTCAGAAAATGGACAGCGGATTTATGAAATGCCACTGGATTCGTGTGTAAAGTCAAAATCGGCGGCGGGGTTTTTTCACCAACAGATCGGGATTGCTATTCAGGTAATCCGTCACGCACTACATTTCTAATGAATCGTGGACTGCGCACGAACTGCCGAAACATTACGACCTATCGATTAGGCTTTCTTTGCCTAAGGGAAAGCCGGCTGTTCAGGACCTCAACTGCCGACTAGCATAAAAGATTCCTTTTTCTTCGCCCTGGTCCCCGCAAATGTCTACTGTTGGATTGCATATAGCTGCCTTTGAGAGCCGGCGTGGTGAGGAAATGGCGCGGCTCATTGAACGGCACGGGGGGACTCCCCACGTTAGTCCTTCTATGCGCGAGGTTCCAATCGAGGAGAATAAGCAGGCAATTGACTTTGCCCATCGCTTAATCACCGCGGAGATTGACGTTGTGATTCTGCTCACTGGGGTGGGGGTCGAAACATTAACGCAGGTTGTCGAGCGGCATATCAAGCGAGAGCGTTTTTTAACCGCCTTGGCAGATACGAAAACCATCGCCCGTGGACCCAAACCTGTGGCTGCGCTCAGACGGTTGGGGGTCAAGCCATCCTTTCAGGCGGATTCGCCTTACACATGGCGGGAGATTTTACAATTGGTCGACCGATATGTGCCTCTGGCAGGACTTCATGTCGGGGTGCAAGAATATGGGATCACGAACCCGAGCCTCATCGCAGGCCTCGAGGCCCGAGGGGCCACGGTAATTCCAGTGCAAATCTACCGTTGGGAACTACCGATAGATACAACACCACTCAATGAAAATATTTGTGCGATACTTGATCGAAAAATCGACGTTGCTTTGTTTACGTCAGCTAACCAAGCTAATAATTTACTTGCGCTCGCTGAACAGCAAGGTCTACTTGATGCACTTCACGAAGCCTTGCAGAGCGTAGTGGTGGCCTCGATTGGACCGACCACAAGTCATTTTTTACGAGAACGTCGCATTACGGTCGATCTCGAATCGGATACACATAAAATGGGTCAACTTGTCGCGCTTGCGACCCGATGCGCGCCGGACGTAAAAGCACAAAAAGAAAAGCTCTCAAAATTTCTCTCGTCGCAACTTACAGCGGTTACCGAGCAGCAGCGGGAACCTGCCTGGCAGCAGAGTATTTTTCTTCGTGCGTGTCGTAGGGAACCAGTTCCAAGAACACCCATCTGGCTGATGCGACAAGCCGGACGCTATATGAAAGAATATCGGGAAGTGCGGGCAAAGACCGGTTTTTTAGAACTCTGCAAAAATCCGTCGCTCTGCGCCGAAGTTGCGATAACCGCTGCCGAGCGATTGGACGTTGATGCCGCGATTATCTTTTCAGATCTCCTGCCAATTCTGGAGCCTATGGGATTGGAGCTCGAATACGGGCAAGGGGAGGGACCGATCATTCATAATCCGGTTCGCGAAGGAGAAGATGTGAATCGTATCCTCGCTCTGGAGAGTGTGGACTCACTTCATTACGTTATGGATACTGTGCAACAGACGCGGGCGCAAATGGCCGAATCGATGCCATTGATCGGCTTTGCTGGGGCGCCGTTTACTTTGGCCAGCTACACCATCGAAGGAGGTGGTTCTCGTAATTTTTTACATACGAAAACACTCATGTATCGCAATCCTGCCGCTTGGCAATCCTTGATGGATCGATTGGTGCAAAGTATTACCCTCTATCTCAACGCACAGATTGCTGCGGGAGTGCAAGCGGTGCAGATTTTTGATAGTTGGGTCGGTTGCTTGAGCTGTGATGATTACCGAAAATTTGTATTGCCACACACGCGTCAGCTGATTCAAGGTCTACAGGCTGGAATCCCAGTGATTCATTTTGCGACGGGCAATCCCGCACTTTATCCTCTGCTGGCTGAGGCCGGGGGCGATGTGATCGGTGTAGATTGGCGGATCGAACTCGATGCGGCCTGGGCCGCAATCGGGGAAGATCGAGGGATCATGGGAAATCTTGACCCCATGACTTTACTCGCACCAGAGGATCACATTCGGGAAGCGGCTCGCGACATTCTTTCAAAAGCTGCGCAGCGGGCAGGACACATCTTCAACCTAGGACATGGGATACTCCCGCAGATTCCGGTGCAAAACGTAATTTTGCTCGTTGAGAGCGTCAAAGCACTCTCTGCGCGATGAGACATGCCGATCCCACCCGAAAGGCCGGTTGTCAATCGCCCTCGGTGTGTATCTCTTTAGATAGCAATGCTTTGTGTATTGCACCCTTCCAGTCCACATAGCAATTTGGGGGGGAATCAGCCTCCGTGAATCACTGATTTTACTGTAAAGCTTTCTCGTTCCACGCCGAAGATGCGGCTAAACTAGAGTGCTGGGAAGATCGCGTCGATTTTTCAACCAATTCAAGGATTTTCGCATGCTCCGTTTTGAAGGAACCGGTTCAGCCCACACGTGCAACGGTGTGACACGCCGTGACTTTCTTCAGGTAGGCACCTTGGCTGCGGCAGGTTTAACCCTGCCAGGATTACTCCAAGCCAAGGAACAGGGACACCTTGTGGATGATGACCGCTCGGGAATCATGATTTTTAATCTTGGTGCGCCAAGCCAACTTGACACGTTCGACCCCAAGCCGGATGCCCCGGCAGAGATTCGCGGACCTTTCAAAGCGATTTCAACTGCATCACCAGAGATTCACCTCTCTGAGATATTGCCCAAGCATGCACAGATTGCCGATAAATTTTCACTTGTCCGCAGTTGCTACCATACTTCGGCTGCGGTTCATGATGCCGGATGGCAGATGCTGCAAACGGGACGTAAATTTGTTGGTGGTGTAGAGACGCCGCATGTCGGATCGGTGGTTGACTATCTTCGTGGTCGCCGTACGGATTTACCCGCACACGTGGTACTTCCTGAGTTGATGGGGCGCGGCGGGGGGAATCTGCCAAATGGGCAGGCGGGAGGTTTTCTCGGTAAATCGCACGATCCATTTGTGCTATCTGCCGATCCATCAAAACCAGATTTTCAGGTGCCAGATCTCTTACCTCCGCCCGAAATCGGAACAGCGCGTTTGAATCGTCGGCAAAAAATGCGCGACGTGGTTGATGCCACCCTCGATCATTTCGAGCAGAGTGCGGATGCCAAACTTTTGGATGGCAATTTCGAGGCCGCCTATCGTTTAATGACTAGCCCACAAGCGAAAGAGGCTTTCGATTTGTCAAAAGAAAAGCCGCAAGTTCGCGATCGTTACGGTCGTAATCGATTTGGACAGTGTTGTTTACTTGCCCGACGATTAATTGAAGCAGGAGTTCGATTCGTAACAATCAACACTTTTCTCACCGTGTTTGATGAAATCACTTGGGACATCCATGGCTCGAAGCCGTTTACCTCCATCGAAGGCATGAAAAACATCGTGGCACCCATGTACGACCAAGCTTATTCGGCCCTGATCGAAGATTTAGATCAACGCGGCATGCTCGATAAAACGATGGTTGCCTGTGTTGCTGAATTCGGGCGGACTCCGAAAGTAAATCCGGCAGGTGGGCGCGATCACTGGCCTCAATGTTTCACCTGTTATTTTGCCGGTGGGGGTGTTCAGGGTGGTCGTGTGGTCGGACAAAGTGATCCTATCGGTGGTGTTCCAGCGGATCGACCAACCGACCCTCCGGAAATTGTGGGAACCGTCTTTCGCGGGATGGGATTCGACTTGGAAACGGAATTACCAGGACCGGCGGGTCGACCATTTCCGATTGTTGATTTCGGTCGTCACGAAATCAAAGAACTTTTTTAATTGACGGCCGGAAACAGGTGCGATTGATGGTGTTCCGATCTATCTTTTTTGTTTTTCTGGTGTTGTCTTTGCCCGTGCTTCTTTGTGCAAACACATTGTTGGCGGACGAGCAAGTGGCCATCCTGCCTGCCTCCTTTGAGTTGATGTATCCCGGCGCAGAGCAGCAGTTGATCATGGAGAGACGCGGACCAGCGGGTAACTTCGAAGGTCAGGTTCGTGACGGCGTGACCTGGACATCAAGTGATCCCAATATTGTCGTGGTTTCGGACAATCGTGCCAAAGCGGTCGGTGATGGTGAAGCGACGATTCGAGGAACCTGGAAGGGAAAATCTGCGCTGGCAAAAGTCATAGTAAGCGGAACGTCATCTGAATTGACGTGGGATTTCCGCCGGCATGTGCTGCCAATTTTAGCAAAGCGGGGATGCAACTCGGGCGCTTGTCACGGTGCATTGGCGGGAAAGGGCGGCTTAAAACTCTCACTTCGCGGCTATGATCCGGCGAGCGACTACTGGTGGATCACCCGTCAGTCCCGTGGGAGACGAGTCGAACCAGCGGATCCGGGGCGTAGTTTAATTCTCACAAAACCGACTGGCAGTGTACCCCACAAGGGAGGCGTTCGACTTGAAATTAACTCTGATGATTATCAACTTTTGGGAAAATGGATTAGCGATGGTGCACAGGCTCCCGGTTCTGACGACCCCCAATTAACCGCGGTGCAGGTTTTGCCAGATGTCGTAACCCTCAAACCGGGAGATCAACAACAACTAATTGTCACTGCACGCTATAGCGATGGTCGCGAGGAGGATGTCACAGAGTGGGCAAAATTCTCCTCAAGCAACGCCACAGTCGCCACTGTTTCTCCGGACGGAAAAATCGAGGTGATCGGCCATGGTCAGGGGGCAATTGTTGTCTGGTTCTCCAGTCAGATTGTCTTATCAGAAATTAAAGCGCCTTACCCTTATCAAGTAAGCCCAGACGTTTATCAACATGCCACCAAAAGAAATTTTATTGACAATTTGGTGCTCGATAAACTGCAGAGCCTCAATCTTGCACCTTCTCCCCGATCGGAGGATGCGGCATTTTTAAGGCGTGCTTACCTCGATACCATCGGAACTTTACCGAGTCTCGCTGAAACCCGTGATTTTTTGGATTCCGGCAACCGTGAATCGGATCTACAGAAAAGTCAGAGTCGACGCGATGCGGTGATCGAGTCGTTGCTTGAAAGGGAAGAATTTATCGATTATTGGACCTACAAATGGTCCGATTTATTACTCGTCAACGGTAGACGACTGCGGCCCAAAGCAGTGAAGGCATATTACGATTGGATTCGATCGCAAGTTGCTGATGGTATTGCCTGGGATAAGCTGGTTCAAAAAATCATCACTGCAAGTGGAAATAGCTATACGGATGGCGCAACTAATTTTTATTCCCTCCACCAGACGCCCGAAGACATGAGCGAGAATGTCAGCCAGGCTTTTCTGGGACTTTCCATCGGTTGTGCAAAATGTCACGACCACCCCTTGGAAAAGTGGACCAATGACCAATATTACGCGATGGCCAATCTGTTCGCTCGCGTACGTGGAAAGGGCTGGGGAGGCGATCCTCGCACGGGAGATGGGCTGCGCACCCTGTATGTGGCCCCGGAGGGAGATCTGGTACAGCCACGTACGGGAAAACCCCAACCACCGGCACCGCTCGATGGAACACCTTTGCCGATCGATGATCCACAAGATCGTCGATTAGCATTAGCGGATTGGATAACCAGTCCGGAAAATCCCTATTTCAGTCGGGCGATCGCTAATCGGGTCTGGGCAAACTTTTTTGGTGTCGGCTTAGTCGATCCGATCGATGATCTCCGCGTTTCAAATCCAGCGAGCAATCCCGAATTACTCGATGCGCTGGCAACGTGGTTGGTGGAACATGATTACGATTTGAAAGGCTTGATGCGCGTGATTCTCCAGTCGGAAACGTATCAGCGTAGCAGTCTTCCGATTGCGGAAAATAAGGACGATCGGCGATTTTATAGTCGCTATTATCCGCGTCGCCTAATGGCGGAGGTCCTGCATGATGCCATCGCTCAGGTCACCGAAGTACCCGCAAACTTCACGCATATTGCATACGACGGTTCAGGCATCGTCGAAACCAAAGAATATCCCGAGGGTACTCGGGCGATTGAGCTTTATGACTCGGCGGTCTTGGCACCGTTTCTTAAAACCTTCGGGCGGAACACACGGAATATTACCTGCGAATGCGAGCGGACTAACACGCCGAGTCTGGTTCAAGTGCTTCATATCAGCAATGGCAACACTGTCAACGACCGGTTGCGGAATGAAAAAAGTTGTGTTGCAAAGGTTATTGAAGCAGAATTTAAAAATAACGAGATTCTACGAGATGCCTTTTTGACCACGCTTGCTCGGCAGCCCTCCAATGCGGAGGTCAAACAACTGCTTCCGGTTCTCGAAATGGCATCCAAAGAGGAACGGCGCGAGGTGATTGAAGATTTATACTGGGGCATTATGAGTAGTCGTGAGTTTTTATTTAACCATTAGGTAAATCAACGGGTTAGTATGATCACACGACTCAAAAATCACTTATTTTGTCGCCGATATTCCCTGCCGTCAGGCAGTGCAATCTTGTTGTTGGCGTTTCAATTCGCGACAGTTGGACTCTCCGCCGAACAAATCGAGCCTGTCGACAAGTTAGACTATCAACATTCGGTGCAGCCGATTTTTGCGAGGTATTGCACCGGTTGTCATAACCAAAGAGAACCGGAAGGTGAATTATCGCTTGAATCTTATGCAGATTTAAAAAAAGGTGGAGCCGAGGGGCCACTTCTGGCTGCAACCGCCGAGCAAAGTCGCTTGCTCGACGTGATTCAAGGCACCGCCGAACCACTGATGCCCCCAGAGGGGGAACCTCGTCCTAGCGCAGAAGAGATTGATATTTTGTCGCGCTGGATCAATAACGGGGCCAACGGTCCTAGTGGGATTGACGAACGTCGAATCGCCATTCCCCAGCTACCATCCGCCCCTGGGAAAAAACCGATTACGGCGATTGCTGTCTCCCCTGATGGAAAACAACTGGCGATTGCGCGATACGACAGAGTTGAGCTGTTTGCAAAGAACGCACATTTTCATTTTACTGCTGAAAAACCGCTTCAAATTCTGGAAGGGCATGCGGGAAAGATTAATGATATGCGGTTCACTCCGGATTCCAAAAAGTTATTGGTTGCGGGAGGACTCCCGGGAGAGAGTGGGGAAATTTTACTTTGGGATGTGGAGAGGGGCCAAAAGCTAAGAACTTTTGCCGGGCATCGAGACACGGTCTATGTGGCCGTTGTGAGTGAAGATGAAAATACTCTTGCAAGCGGCAGCTATGACCACAAAATCATCCTGTGGGATTTTCAGAGTGGAGAGATACTACATACGCTGTCCGGTCACAATGGACCGGTTTTTGACCTAGCGTTCAGCCCCGATACAGAAAATCTTGTTAGTGCTAGTGGAGATACCACAGTGAAAGTCTGGCATGTGCCGAGTGGACGGCGAGTCGATACTCGAAGCGAGCCGCTCAAAGAGCAGTACACCGTGACATTCAGTCCGGATGGTTCTCGATTTGCTGCCGGCGGAGCAGACAATCGGATCCGAGTCTGGAAGTTGGTCTCGCATGACAAGCTCAAGATCAATCCGATGCTGCACGCGCGTTTTGGACACGAAGGCGCGATTACCCGCCTGCGGTACTCGGCCGACGGAAGATCACTCATCTCGGCCGCGTTGGACGATTCGCTCAAAGTATGGGATATGCCACAGTTGACTCAGCGGGTGGTTTACGAAAATCAATCGGATGCGATTGAGGCTCTGGCGGTGGATTCTGCAGGGGGACACTTCGTGGCGGGTCGCATGGATGGATCTTTGGGTGTCTATCCGCTTGCGGAAAATCTATGGCAACACGCAAACCACGATACTGTTCAGCAACGAGCAGAAATTTTAGAGACTGCGGATGCCTCCGCAAACGAGGATTTAACAGGTCTCTATAAAAATCGCATCAGCGATCAAATACAAGAGGTAACCGAACGAGAGCCTAATAATCGTGTTGCGGATGCGAACTGGATACATCCACCGAGTTTGGCCCTCGGAAAAATAGAGAAAACAGCCGCTAATGACCGAGCGGACAGCGACTTATTCCGGTTCTTTTCCCGAAAGGGGCAAAGCTGGGTACTCGAAATTGATGCCTCCCGAAGTGGCTCTCCCTTGGATTCTAAAATCGAAATTCTTGACACAAAGGGCGAACCAGTTACCCGTGTATTCTTGCAAGCAGTGCGGGACTCTTACTTCACCTTCAGGGGCAAAAATTCGAATCAAATTGATGATTTTCGACTTCATAACTGGCGAGAAATGCAACTCAACCAGTACCTCTATGCCAACGGAGAGGTTGTCCGTTTGTATCACTATCCCCGTGGCCCCGACTCCGGATTCAAGGTCTATCCAAATTTCGGATTACGACAGTGCTATTACGATACAACGCCCCTCTCGCATGCACTTGGAGAGGTTTGCTATATCGTAGAGCCACATCATTCTGAGGCAACGATCGTGCCGAATGGCCTGCCAGTTTTTCCAATTCCCTACGAAAATGATGATGATAGTCGTCGACAGTTTGGGGCTGATTCGCGGTTGACTTTCACTGCACCTGAGCGGGGAGAATATCTTGTGCGTGTGCGGGATGTCAGAGGTTTTTCCGGTTCCGACTACGCCTACAAACTTCAAGTCCGACCTCGAAAACCAGGCTTCCATCTTCGATTTAATCGAAATCTCACGGTACCCCCGGGCGGCGGGCGACGCGTTAATATGAAGTTGACTCGCATTGATGGCTTTGAGGGCCCGGTCCGCATAGAAATTGAAAATCTCCCGAAGGGCTTTTCGGTCACCGGACCGCTCTCTATCGAGGCAGGCCAACATCGTGCAACGGCTTTAATCCAGGCCGACGACAATGCAGCTCCCCCGTCAGATGAAGACGTGAAAAAAATTAAGGTCACTGCGCGTGGCATGGTAAATGGCGAGGAGATTGTTGAACAGCTTGGTGACCTGGGGACGATAAAATTGGATCGTCAACCTAAACTCGATATCCGCGTAGTCCTAGACAATAAATCTTTCGAGAGTGATGGTCTGCCCGTATTACTCGTGCCGGCCGGAAAAACCATCAAGTGCCGACTCGAAGTGACCCGCAAAGGGCATGAGGGTGTGATAGGTTTCGGCCGTGAAGAAGCAGCCTGGAATATTCCTCATGGACTTTACGTCGACAACATTGGACTTAATGGCGTGTTAATGCTGGCGAATGAAAATCAGCGGGACGTTTTCATTACTTGTGAGCCTTGGGTGCACGCGCAGGAGCGACCCATCTTTTTCGAGGCCATCATTGATGGCCGACCGACATCAAAACCGATGATGCTTCGAGTGATTCCAAGCGAGTCGGATCCCCTGGTTTTGAACAAACCACAGCCATAAAAGACTTCAGCGTTGTTTGACCGTTTATCGATCGTCAGGATAAAATAGGTGCGGATTTGGTTTTTTTCTTTTCGTCCCACGCTCTGAAAAAGAAATCCGAGATGTCTGTGCCAAAAAAAACACTATTGTGCTGTCAGTGGATAGTTCTGACTTGCCAATTTGCTGTCGCGGAAACCCCCAGCAGAGTTGATTTCAACAGTCAGATCCGACCGATTCTCTCTGACAACTGTATTTTTTGTCACGGACCTGATGCCACTCATCGAGAGGGTGGATTGCGTCTCGATCACAGAGAATCTGCCTTTTCCGAGGGAGATTCGGGAATGGTGGCTATCGTGCCGGGCGACCCGGATGCCAGCGAGGTGATGCAGCGCATCATTGAAACAGATCCGGACTTCAAGATGCCCAAGCCGGAAAGTGGAAAGCAGCTCGACGCAGACGAGATTGAATTATTGAGGCTTTGGATTCAACAAGGCGCTGAGTGGGATGACCATTGGGCTTATCGCACTCCGAAAAAATCAGTGAGACCATCGACCCACGACAATCAGTGGCCAATTAGTGTTTTTGATCCATACGTTTTAGCACGACTAGATCAGGAATCGATTGTTCCCGCTTCAGATGCCGATCCGGTTACACTCGTCCGACGCCTCCATATCGATCTGACCGGATTGCCTCCTGAGCCAGAAGTCGTAGAAGATTTTCTTCGAGGCTCACAATCCGACCGCTACGAAAGGCTTGTCGACCGCTTACTCGCTTCACCTCACTATGGTGAGCGGATGGCAATGTATTGGTTAGATTTGGTCCGCTATGCGGATACGGTCGGGTACCATGGTGACCAGGATCACAATATTTCTCCTTACAGGGACTATGTGGTCAACTGCTTTAACGAGAACTTACCACTCGACCAATTCACCCACGAGCAATTGGCAGGGGATCTCCTTGCACAACATGAAGCGAGGGATCCAGCCGAGCGGCTGCGTTTAAAAGTTGCATCTGGATATAACCGGCTGCTGCAAACCTCGCATGAGGGAGGCGTGCAAAAAAAAGAGTACCTGGCAATCTACGCGGCAGATCGAGTGCGTAATATTTCAAGTGTCTGGATGGGCGCGACGATGGGTTGTTGTCAATGTCACGACCATAAATTTGATCCTTATACCATGCGTGACTTTTACTCGATGGTTGCTTTCTTTGCCGATATCGATGAAGACCAAACATTCGCGGGATCCAACACCGTACCCACGAAGCGAGAACCAGAAATCTATGTGTACACCCCAGGTGATCGCCAGCGGATTGACTTGATCGAAAAATCTCTGCAATCGCTTGATAGCGAGGATCCGCAACAGAAAGAGACAATCAATAGCCTGCTGGCTGAGCGAAAATATATTCAGAGTCAGACTCGCAAAACAATGATCACTTCGGCAGTCTCGCCGCGTGAGATTCGTATTTTACCTCGGGGCAATTGGCTCGATGACACGGGTGAAATTGTCCCACCCGCCGTTCCGGAATTTCTCGGGGCAATCCAAACCGATGGTCGCCGCGCAAATAGACTCGACTTGGCACACTGGCTCACCGATGTAGACCATGGAACCGGATTGCTTACCGCCCGCGTTTTCGTTAATCGGATTTGGTACCTTATGTTCGGACAGGGTATTGCACCGCAACTTGACGATTTTGGTGGACAGGGAATACCTCCGAGTCATGCGTCGCTGCTCGACGCGCTGGCACTCGATTTTGTCAAAAACGAATGGGATATTAAACGCCTGATTAAACAGCTTGTAATGAGTCATACCTATCGCTTGGCGTCTCATCCTGATCTGGGATCTGAGAATCAAGGCGATGGTCGATTCTTTGCAAGGCAATCTCGTTTTCGACTTCCAGCTGAAATGATTCGTGACGCCGCACTGGCAATTAGCGGATTACTGCAAGCACAACGTGGGGGCGTGAGTGTTAAACCTTATCAACCGGAGGGCTATTATCGGCATTTGAATTTTCCGGAACGGAAATATTATTCGGATAAAGACGCGCGGCAGTGGCAGCGGGGACTATACGTGCATTGGCAACGCCAATTTTTACACCCTATGTTGCGTGCGTTTGATGCCCCGCTTCGCGAGGAATGTACTGCTGAACGCCCACAATCCAACACACCTTCAGCTGCTCTAGTTCTCTTGAATGATCCAACGTTTATCGAGGCGGCAAGAGTGTTTGCTCAAAAGATGATCGATGAGGGAGGCAACTCCGATAGCGAACGTATCCGTTTTGCATTCCGGAGGGCTGTTTCCCGAGATCCCGATACCACCGAAATCGATCTATTAATGCAGTTGCTTGATAAAAATCGCCTCACTTATCAACGTGATCCAGAGGCGGCGAAGGCTTTGCTGCAAACCGGATTGAGGAGCGGGGCATCCAAAGAGACTGATCCGGTGGAATTGGCGGCTTGGACGAGCGTTGCCCGAGGACTTCTGAATATGCATGAGACAATCACGCGGAACTGAATCAAAATGAAGCACCCGGCTAACACCATTGATTTGACTGCGGCACGAAGGACATTTCTCTCTCGATCGGCGTTGGGGCTCGGCAGTGTAGCGCTTGCGGGTTTGCTACCCCCTCAGAAATCAGTTGCTATCACACCCTCCCCAGAATACTCCGGTTTGCAGAATTTGCCGCATTTTGCTCCGCGAGCCAAGCGTGTGATTTTTCTTTGCATGGCAGGAGGTCCGAGCCATCTGGAGACTTTTGATTACAAAGAACAACTCGAAAAAATGCACGGGCAATCGATACCTGATTCAATAACACAAGGACAGCCGATTGCCCAACTTCAGGGTCAAGAATTGAAATGTCAGCAACCGCTCACGCGGTTTCGGAGATACGGAGAAAACGGACAGCAGATCAGTGATTTTCTGCCGTTTACTGCCCGCATAGCCGATAAAATCTGTATTGTTCGGTCTATGGTAACCGAACAAATCAATCACGATCCAGCACACACATTTATGAACACGGGCACCGCAATAAGTGGTCGTCCATCGATGGGATCGTGGATCAACTATGGCCTGGGCAGCGAGAGTGAAAACCTACCGGGTTTTGTGGTGATGACCAGTGTCGGCGGTCGTAGCCCCCAACCGATCGCGTCCCGGCAGTGGGCTGCCGGATTTCTACCAAGTCGTTTCCAGGGCGTGGAATTTCATGCTTCGGGAGATCCAGTGCATTACGTTGGGAATCCGCCAGGAATCACTAGGGCATCGCAGCGGCAATTAATCGACGCGGTGCAAGGACTCAACCAACATCGCAACCAACATGTTCAGGATCCGGAAATCGATGCGCGGCTGGCGGCCTATGAAATGGCCTTCCGGATGCAGGTCTCGGTTCCGGAATTAATGGATCTATCCGACGAGACTCAGGAAACATTAGACATGTACGGAGCCTCACCAGGCGATGGTTCCTTCGCGTCAAACTGTCTGCTGGCGCGGCGCCTTGCCGAACGGGGCGTGCGATTTATTCATTTGTATCACCGTGGATGGGACCATCATGGCGGCTTACAAAAATTTATGGACATTTGCTGTCGGCTGACCGATCGTCCGGCGTGGGCACTAGTCACCGACCTGCAGCAGAGAGGGCTACTCGACGAAACGCTGGTCATCTGGGGTGGTGAATTCGGGCGAACACCGATGTTTCAAGGAAAAGGTAGCGTAGGTC
>CEVF01075947.1_pt1 | contig 45682 bp, 33 predicted proteins | sample 356441 | NCBI WGS metagenome assembly CEVF01 (sample SAMEA2622765, study PRJEB7988) | marine metagenome | biome: marine biome (ENVO:00000447); feature: surface water layer (ENVO:00002042); material: "saline water (ENVO:00002010), including plankton (ENVO:xxxxxxxx)" | depth 5 m | reverse complement strand
CCATCGCGCAACGGTCCGGCATCTCCCCAGAAAATCGAATTCTTGGGATGCCCCTTTTTATGTTTATAATATTTGGGCTGGTTCCAAGGGCCATTATCGGTTGTAAAGATAACCAGTGTGTTTTCCCTCAAGCCCAACCGGTCGAGGGTATCAAGCAGTCGACCGGTTTCATAGTCAAACTCTTCGACCACGGCACGATAGAGGTTATCTCCCGTTTTTTCCTTAAATTTTGGGGAGGCATCGATGATGGTGTGCATCATCGTATGAGCAAGATAGAGAAGAAACGGCTTTTGGGAATCCCGCTGATTGACCAGATAATCAATCGCCTTGTTGGTATAGAGGCGGGTAAGCCCCGCCATGTCATCGGTTGTTCCAACCAGATCATTGTTGCTGTGCAAAACCGATTTCCCGCTGTCGTTCGCGCCAAGCGCTCCGAAATAATAATCAAACCCCTGGGCATTGGGCATCCGGTCGATGATCGCCTTTCGATTCGAAACGTCCCATTTCCCTACGCAAGCCGTCTGGTAGCCGACTTCCTTGAGTATCTCGGCGAAGGTGATTTCCGATGCGGGCATCGACCAGCCTTTGCTGCGGAAAGGATAGCGGCCGGTCAGCAGAGCGGAGCGTGAAGGTCCGCAAACCGGTTGGGCATAAAAAGAGGTAAATTTGGTTCCTTCTTTGGCAAGTTTGTCGAGGACCGGTGTTTGGTTTTCCTTGCTCCCAAAACAACCCAAATCGGCATATCCCTGATCATCGGTGAATAAGATGAGTATGTTCGGTTGCTTGGGCTTTTCTTCTTTCTTGATTGGAGCGGGGTAGGGCGAGGGCTTCGGATCCGCGTAAGGCAAGAGGTAGCGTGGGTCCGGTTTGGTTCCTTTGGGGGCACCCGCGAGTGGCCAAGCAAACACCTCATTGGCATCGCGGTCGGGTTTGTTCAAACGGGGCAGGGAAGAGGACCATTGATCCAATTTCTTTCGCAATCGTTCAGCGACCTTTGCATCGGATTGAATACGATTGGTCAGCTCATACGGGTCCTTGGCTAAATCAAACAACATCTCCTGCTCACTTGAGCGCCATAGTTTCCAATCACCAATACGCACGACCTGGGTCTGCCAGAATTCCCAGAACATAGGTTTTGGGCGCTCAATCTTGGCAACTTCTCCCGTCAATCGAGGAAGCAAATCAACCCCGTCAAACTCGTGGGGAATGGTTCCGCCTCCGGCTTTGAGTGTTGTCGCAGTGAGATCGAGGGTAGTCACCATTTCTTCGATTACCGTGCCGGGAATAATTTTGTCTTTCCAGTACGCAAATATCGGAACCCTGATGCCGCCTTCGAAGAGGCTGCCTTTCTCGCCGCGCATAGGTACGTTGTTCGAACCGTTCCAGACTGCGCCTCTCGTGCCAGGGGGGCCTCCTGGCAGTCCCGAGTCGTCTATGCCCATTTTGCTCGGGGCGCCGTTATCGCTGGCGAAGAGAACCATCGTGTTCTCTTCGAGACCATGCTCACGGAGTTTGACCATCACGCCTCCCACCGCGTCGTCGATGGATTTGATGAGAGCCAGACCCATGCGTCTCCTGTCGTCCCTCCAATCATCATAATGTGGATAGTCGAGTTTAGGAAATTTCTTGTAATACGGGTCGGACTTCTTGATGAGAGGGACGTGCGGGCCAAAAAGCGGGAGATAGAGGAAGAACGGCTTGTCTCCGTCCTGGCTGAAGTCGATGAAAGATTCGCCGTACTTGCCTTGCAGGATCACACGATTGGCGACGCCATCGGGCAAGCCTTTCCTTCTTTGATGGTCCGCAGGCATGCCATCTAGCGTGAGATTGGTTGACCCGCTTTCCATCGTGCCAGTCCAGTAGTAGTCAAAACCACGAGCATGTGGCTCGTGCTTCGGGTTAGAGGGGGTCGAAGAGCCTAGGTGCCACTTGCCGGAGAACCCGGTGAGATAGCCTAGCTCTTTCATCCGGTCGGCTATGGTCAGGACCGGTTTCCCAGCCATGTCCGAGCCTTTGGGATAGGTGCGAGGCAAACGACCCATACCGTTTCCTGCATCGCTCTGGTTATGGGGAAAAGCGAACTCATTCTGCACCCTTCCTACCATCAACCCGGCGCGCGATGGGACACATTGCGGAGCCGAGCTGTAGCCTGCGGTCATCAAAGCTCCTTCTCGGGCCAGCTTGTCCATAATTGGGGTGTCAACATGCTTGTCGATCCCAAGGACGCCAAGGTCGGTGTACCCGTAGTCATCCGTGTAGATGAGAATGACGTTGGGTTTCTTGTCCCCGGCAGATGCAACAAAGCGGAACGCCAGAAAGAATGATAATGTCAGGAGTGAGTATTTTTTCATTTGAGAGAGTTCCTCTCCAGTTCGTTGAATTATGAATATCTTACACTTATTGAGAGAAGAAAGATTTATACTCCGCAATCCCAAAGCCTGACCGAGTAGAAAAGGATTTTGCAATCGTGGCTGCCTTTGAAAGTTAATCTAGGCCCAAAATTGTATTTGGGATTGATAATCGTCACATTTTCATGCTCATGGGTATTTTCATGGCCATTGACCAGAACGCGTATCTTCTCTAATTAGCATTCGATCAGCAAATCGATCCATTTATTTAGGGGCATGTTGGATTTGGGTTCAAAGAAAGAGGGTCCGTCCGGTGATTCATAAAAGAGTAATGTCTTATAATTTACTTCCTTATGGTTTTCGTCTTTCTTGCGTTACTTTAAGCTAGTCATTCAATCTTGTGGGAATAGTATCCGAAATGAAATACATAATTATCCAAAAACTAAAGTTATGATTACCTACGACTACCACTGTGATGCCAACGGAGAAACCGTAACCGTCAGCCATAGCATCAAGGAGACCTTAACGACCTGGGGCGAATTGTGCTCCTTGGCCAAGCATAGGATGGGCGAAACTCCTCCTTACGCTCCCGTTCGCCGGCTCATTTCATATGAGGAGCCGAAACCCGACGAATCCACACTCTCCATGTTCTCCAAAAACAAATCTCACGGCGATGGCTGCGGTTGCTGCTGAAGAATCGTAACAACCCAAAGCTTTCGTCATGATAGGAAACCATATTGCAAAGTACGCCACCGTCTTAGCCAGCTTGCTCCTTCTCCTCTCTTTTGCTCATGCGGCCAAGAAAGACGGCGAGTGGATCCAGCTCTTCAACGGCAAGGATTTGTCCGACTGGACGGTCAAAATCCGCGGACACGAAGCCGGAATAAACCACAACGATACCTTTTCCGTGAAGGATGGAGTGATCCGCGTATCCTACGACAAGTACGACAAGTTCGACGAAACCTTCGGCCACATCTTCTACAAGACGCCCTTTTCCCACTACGTCATTCGGGTCGAATATCGTTTCCTCGGCGACCAGGTCGAGGGTGGTCCCGGCTGGGCCTTCCGCAACAGTGGGGTCATGGTTCATGGGCAAACTCCAGAGAGCATGGCCAAGGGACAGGACTTTCCCAATTCCATCGAAGTTCAGCTGTTGGGCGGAAAAGGGGATGGTAAGCGAACCACGGCCAACTTGTGCACGCCTGGCACGGACGTCGTCATGAATAAGAAATTGCTCAAGCGTCATTGCATAAGCAGCAAGAGCAATACCTACCACGGCGACCAGTGGGTAACCGTTGAGATCGAGGTGCGGGGAAGCAAATCGATCAAACACGTCATTGATGGTGAAACCGTTTTGGAATACACCAAGCCTCAACTTGACGACGGAACTTTGCTTGAAGGCGGTACCATTTCCCTTCAGTCGGAAAGCCACCCGGTGGAGTTCCGAAAGGTGGAGCTCAAGAAGCTCAAGAAATAACCCCCGAGAAGCGAGGGAACCCGGTCCGGAAACCTTAGGCTTTCACCCCTCTGAGAAGTGGCGGTCGGTTAAGTTCTCATTCCGTAACGGGAAATTAGCGGGGTAGGAAGCCTTCGGTCCTTTGCTAATGCCAACAAGCAGGGTCAAGGCGGTAGAATTTCTTCAAGAGAGCGTAGACCTCAGGCCACTGCCGGCGTAGGTAGTGGCCCCGCTCGAAAAAGGCCTCGGTTGCGCAAGTTAGCATTTCCGCCCGACGCCAACCCTCATACTCGTGCAAGGCATAGCTTCTGATCTCCGGCCTGAAGTGATTGATCCACAAACTGGAAGCCGCGTCGGAATAGTTCTCATAAACCTTTTCCAGGCGGTCATATACTTCATCCCGCATGGCCTTCCATTGCTCGTAGTCTTTCGAATCTTCGGATACCGGGATGCTTTGGGCGATCCCGTCCTCGGCATAGTCAAGTACGTGGGCGAATTCGTGTAAGGTCAAATTTCTTCCGTCCTCGAGTCCGGTAGGCCGAACTCCCCTCCTTCTTTCAATACGAGTTGGCATGTTGACGTTCACTTCTTCCTGGACGTATTTCCAAACCAAATGCACTTCGTTCCGCCAAGCCGTGCCCCTGAAGCCAGGACGATCCTTTATCCTGTTTTTGTATAGCGTGATCTTCCGGAGTTGCCTGTAGTCGCTCATCTGCCTGTTTAGGACCAACAGACAGGCCTGAGCGGCAACCAGCATTTTCATCACATCGGTGATTTCGAGGTCCACTCCGGTAAATTCAAACGATTCTACAAAGACCATTATTCGCTGATCCAAAGGCTTTCTCAAATCGTTGGGCAAATTCAGGTACAGGCCAAGCTTCACAAGTTCCTCACGGTGCGAACGATCCAGCTGCCAGTCAGCCTTTTGGCTTAATCGTTCGTTTAGGATTCGGCCCCTTTGATGAGCACTGTTTTCTTCGATTAATGAGGTGGTGAACGGGTCAGTCCATGGTCTGCCGTTTCCCGCACCAAGGGCTTGCTTGACCTTTTCTCTACGAGTCAATTCGAGGAGAACCAATATGAGCAGGAACCCGCCGAAAAAAGTAGTGCAGACAAGGATTACGATTCCCGGCTCCAGGTATTTGGGTCTTGGGGAGGTTATTCCACCAAAGATCAAGATTCCCAAATTGATTAGGACCCAAGCGATGATGGCGAGCGTGAAGTGGCGCTTCTTGCTCAGGTCGAACTTTCCCATGGGAAATGACTTGGCTTTCCTGAGCTCCTTTGTTGCGCGTTTGTAGTCCAAGTAAAAGGGTAGCGGGAAACAGAGTAAGAAAAGGACGACCGGTATGGGGATTTCGGTACCGGGGATCAACGGCATGAACTCGTAAGCGAGACATAGGTTGAAAACCAATGAACCAAGTAGCCACGGAAGCCAAAAAAGCAGTCTTTTTTTCCATTTGTCATTCAAAAAAGACATTTCCTTGCGTGGTTTTCACTTCGCTCTCTTTTTTTTCGGTTTACGGGTGATTTCCGGGATGGGCTCGGAAGTAGGGTAGGTGGCTTGGTGAGGTTGGAGTTCGTCCCCTTGGGCGCTGGTCCATCTCTTGAGCTCGGTTTTTAGCTCGGCCAACTTGGCTTTGTGCTTGGGGTGGCCGGCCAGGTTATTCAGTTCGTTCGGATCCTTGTCCAAGTCGAAGAGTTCGAACTCGGGGCGGACGTGGTATCTCTTCACGATGGCGGCGGCATCGGGGTCCGACCTGGCGGCCGCATACCAGGAGTGCCAGTAGGCTCCCCGCCCGTCCGAGCGCAGGCGGTCGGAATGATTTGTGTGGTACGCGTCCGGCCGCAGGTTGTGGATATACTTGTACTTGCCCATGCGGACGCTCCGGATGGGAAAGACGTTCATCTCTTTGTCGCCCGTGTTTGTGGTGAAGATATTTTCTCGATGTTTTTTCGTTTTGCCGAGTAGAACCGGAGCGAAGGATTGGCCGTCGATGTCCCTCGGAACCTTGCCGCCAGCCAAGTCGATTAGGGTAGGAAGGACGTCTACCCAGCTTACCATGGCATTGGTTCGTGCGCCGGCCTTGATCTTGCCGTGCCAATAGACCTGCAAAGGGACGCGCGTACCGTAATCGTAGAGGTTCCATTTGCCGAAAGGCCACTGCCCACCGTGGTCGCTCGTGAACAAAAAAATGAAGTCATCGCCGAAGGTTTTCTTGGCGAATTTCAGTACCCTGCCCATCTCCTGATCCATGCCTTCTACGTCGGTCAGGTAACGGGCCCAGTGCTCGCGGGTCTCCTTGGTATCGATGAAGAAGGGAGGCAAGGTCACTTTGTTGGGATCGTACTTCATTTCCTTGGTCCATTCGACGTGCGGCCGGCGATCCCCGACCAAGAGGCAAACGGGACCGTCGATCTTGGCTTTGCCGAAATACTTTTCCACCTCCACGGACATGCCTGTCCGTTTGGGGTTGTTGAAGTCCATGCCTTCGAAGTCCCTGTTGCCGTGGGCAACTTTGCCGAAAGAGGCAACGTGGTAACCCATCTTCTTGAGGATTGGCATTAGAAACTTTGTTCCGGGCTTGACCTGGCTGTGGTTGGGGTGAGCTCCATGGCGGGCGGGCATCAAGCCGGTGAGCAAGGAGAAGCGACTGGGGCAACAACTTGGCGAGGCGACGTAGGCGTCGTCGAAAGTCATACCCTTGGCGGCAAGAAGATCCATGGTTGGCGTTCGAACGTCCTTCGATCCGTGAATGGAAGTGTCCAGGCGACCAAGGTCGTCGGAGATGAAGACCACGAGGTGTGGCTTTTCAAAAGCCCCCAAGCAAGTCGTGGCCAAAAGGAGTGAGGGAAGGAATGATCTAAGCGCGAGGTTCATGAGAGAGGAAAGGGTTTGGAATGCAAACAAAGGTGGAGACCGTAAAGTGGCTTAGGATCTCCGAAAGATCGAGAATAACTTCCTTGAAGATAATTGATTTAATCTTGCCATGCAAGTCATGCCCTAAACGATTGAATTTTGCGCCGTTGATTCCCTGCTTAGCGAGCCGTGAAAGAACCGGGCCACCACTTAGAGAAGAATTCACCATGAAACAACTGTTCCTGACCCTTTTTTTTGCACTCTTAACCACCTGCATCGTCTCTGCCGACGATCGGCCCAACGTTCTTTTCATTGCCGTTGACGACCTGAACCACTGGGTCAGTCACTTGGGTCGCAACCCACAGGCCAAGACCCCCAATATCGATCGTCTGGCTGCCATGGGTACAACCTTTACCAATGCTCACACGGCCGTCCCTGCCTGCGAACCTTCGCGTTGCGCTCTGATGAGCGGACGGCGTCCATGGGTAAGCGGGTGCTACAAGAACGGACACACATGGCGAAAATACCAAATGCCAGGGGAGGGGTTGTCCGCCCAGTTTTTAAAAGCCGGATACTATGTTTCCGGGGCCGGCAAGATTTACCATCAAATGATTGCCCTGGAAGAGGAGTGGACTGATTACATGGACAAAGGCAAGTTATCCCTGAATGGTCGGAGAGTCGCTAAGCACGACGGTTTCCATAACGGCAAAACCTTCCCTAATTTAAAGGATGAAGACATTGTGGATTGGCATTCGGTCGATTACTGCGTGGAGCGACTTTCAAAGAAGCGTCAAAAGCCCTATTTCATTGCCTGCGGGCTCTACAAGCCACACCTCGCATTTGTGGCGCCACGCAAATATTATAAGGATTTTCCTCTCGATGAAATCAAACTTCCTCCGTACTTGGAGAATGATCTCGATGACATTCCTCCTGCGGGAATTAAAATGGCCAAACCTCAGGCGGATCATGCCAAGTTTTTGAAAAGCGGGCGCTGGAAAGCCGCGATCCAATCCTACCTCGCCACCTGCGCCTATACCGACATGAACGTGGGTAGACTCCTTGATGCCTTTGAAAAAAGCCCCGACCGAAAAAATACGATCATCGTTTTCTGGAGCGATCACGGATGGTCGCTTGGCGAAAAACAGCATTGGAGAAAATTTGCACTCTGGGAAGAAACGACCCGAATTCCGATGATATGGGTGGCTCCGGGCGTTACCAAGCCCGGAACGAGATGCATTCAGCCTGTCGACACCATGAGCATTTACCCCACTCTATGCTCGCTGACAGGGATTGAAAAACCTGATCACGTAAGCGGCCACGACATCTCCTCTCTCTTACGAAACCCGAAAGCCGAATGGAAACACCCGGCCATCACCACCTATGGAAGAGGAAATCATTCCGTTCGGACGGCAACCGAAAGGTACATTCGATATGCAGACGGATCCGAGGAATACTATGATCACTCAAAGGATCCCTACGAATGGAAGAACCTGGCCGCAACTTCCGACCTGAGCCGGTTCGAAAAATGGTTGCCTGAAAAAGAGGTGAGCAGCAAAGCTTCGAATAAAAACCCGAAGAAATCCAAGAAGTAAGGCTAGTGCCATTCAGTACAACCCTTGCGTCAACGATAACGCATCGGATCCTTGCCCCAGGTCTTCAGGATCAAATCACGCCAGTGAGGTTTGAGGAAACATTTGCTTCGCCCAACAGATGGGCCGGCTATTTGCGTTTCATGCATAGAGGTTGTTTCACAGGTTGCATCTCTTCTTTTTGTTAAATATAGAAAATGAAATGAACCCTCTTTTATTTTCAACGATCCTTTGCTTTTATTGCTTTGCCACCGTTCTGACGGCTGGCGATAACGCCCTTTCCAAATCCGAAAAAGCGGATGGGTGGAAACTTTTGTTCAACGGCAAGAACCTGACCGACTGGAAAGTCGACAAATGGAACCCGGACAGTATTTCCGTAAAAGACGGTTCGATCAAATGCCATGGCAAGCCCTCCATGGTGTATTACACGGGCAAGGGCAAGGAAATGAAGGATTTTCACTTCAAGGCCGACGTGATGACCAAGCCAGGATCAAACGGTGGAATCTTTTTTCACACCAAGTATCAGGACAAGGGATGGCCCGTCGGGCATGAGGCGCAGATCAACCAGACCCAAAAAGATCCCGTGAAGACGGGTAGCGTCTACATCGTAAAGAAGAACTTGAAAGCTCCGGCCAAGGACAACGAATGGTTCCATTATGAAATCATCGTGCAGGGCAACCGCGTCGAAACCAAGGTGGACGGCAAGACCGTGGTGGTCTACGAGGAAGGCAAGGAGGTCAAAGGCAAGAGAAAGCTTTCAACAGGGACCATCGGACTTCAGGCTCACGACCCCGGAAGCGTTGTCCTGGTAAAGAATATCAAGGTGAAGTCCCTCTAGGAAGACTTCGGCAGGTTCTTTACTTCAGTGGCTTGATGTCTTTGACGTCTCGATAGACCGCACGTTCTACGGGCAACTCAGCGGCAGTGATGGGAGGGAAAGTCACTTTTCCGGTAGCGGCCCATTCCGTTCCGCGGATAAGCGTTTCCTGAAAGGCAACGCCACCCATTGAGGTATGGCTGTGCCCCATGACCGTATGAAAGATTCGACCCTTGCCGTAAGTGATGGTCATCAAAACGGGCTCATGCCTCTCGGACCCACCTTTGGCAAATGCGGTGGCCAGGACTTCCATGTTTTTGGCCGGGCCACGCATGCGGTCGTACAGTTCCTCCTTCACCTGTAGAAACTCCGTTGGCAAGCCACGGGTGATGGGGTGGTCCTTTTCGCGGACGACCACCTTGTATTCCCATGGGCGACCGTGGGAGCCACCTCGTCCCTTGGAATTGTCCCGTACGATCTTACCATCTTTCCAGTAGACGTAGGGTCCGTCCTTCTCATTACGGCCTCCCCAGCCCCCGAGACCAATCATCTCGTTGAACTCCTTCCACTTGGGGAAGGAATTGTCGGCAGCATGAACCACCACGAGATTCCCTCCACCCTTGATATATCGGACGAAGGATTCTTCGGTTTTCTTCGTCCAGGAAGCTCCGTTGTAATTGGAAAGAACCACGTCGTACTTCTTGAAGTCAGGGTTGAATCCGGCTACCTCGGCTTTGGACACAGTGGCCACTTCGATGGTGAAACGGCCGGTGGCCTTGAGGGTTTCCATCATGACCGGCGAGCATCTTTTCCAATCGTGGTTGTTCTGTCCGTCGATAAGGAGCACCTTGATCTTGGCCGAACCCTTGTGGGCGTCGGCAAATGAGGCCTTAGGCGCAAACGTGATTTGAAACGCCAATGCAGCGAGAATGGAGAGAAAGGTTTTGAACATGATCTTCTTTGGTTGAATTAATTTCAAGAACTCAAAAAAGTCCTTAAAAATTTGATTGCTCGATGCGAGGGTGAACCTACTTGATCGCTACCGCTTTCGACGGGACCCCGTTCTTGGGCACTTCTACACCGGACGTCCATGCGATTGCGTTGAGAATGAGGGTTCGCCAATCATCGCTGCCCCAAGTCTCGTGGTAGTGTCCTCCCGTAGTTCCGAACCCACGGCTTTTGCCATCGGGCCGCTCATAAGCCCAACCAATGTGTTGGATTTCTCCGGCCGCCATCGATTTGCGTACGTGCGGGTTATTGGAATGGGGACCGTCCTTGCGGTTCATGGTGCTTTGCGGGGGATGAGCGGAGATGATGGGGGTTACTCCCTTCATGTCCGGCTGGAAGCGCATGTGGTAGTACCACTCGTCTTTTTGGGTGAATGGCTTGACTCCGCGGGTGATGGGGTGCTTGGGGAGCGATTTGACCTCGGCAGTCCAATGCGGGTTGACCGACCAATGAGTCTCGAAATAGCCACCCATTGCTTTGAGCATGAGGTCACCGGAGCGTCCAATAGGCACTTCCACGGCATAGTGCATGAACACGAAGCCGACGCCGTCATTGATGAGCTTTTCGAACTGATCGAGGTGCTTCATGACGAGGTGACCTTTGCCACCGTTGCAAAAGATTACTACGCAGTCGGCGCCATCGAAGGCCTTGGAGTCTGCAGGCCAACCCTTGTGAAGGGAGGTCTCGAAACCGAGCTTGCTGTCCTCGAGGGCTTTGGCGAGAAGTTCATTTCCGCTCTCGTGGGCATGGGTCTTGGCGTTTTTTCCCCGGTCGGCGAGGAAGACGACTTTCTTGTTCGCGGCAAAGCAGATAGAAGAAAAGACAAAGGCGGCGAGTACGGTGACGATTAAGGCGCGTGTTGTTCGTTTCATAGGATTGGGTTAGGTTGGATAGAGTCGCTCATTAAGAGGATCGAGGTTGGTTCTCAAGTTTGAAATGTGCAATCCCGTGAAAATTTTTCTATGACGAAAGAAGTTTAGCCCGAGAATTTATGGAATCGCGTGTTGTTGGATGGAGTCTACCAAGAATTTGATCTTATTTTCTAGTGAGGTGATTAGTCGACGAGGACACCATCCGGTTTTCCTTTCGCAAAAGTAGCCGAGATAGAACCGTCAAGTGAGGAAACTCTACAAGCATACCGATGATGAGGGTGGCGTAGACAATCGGCTCTCCAGGAAGAGCCATTGTCGCCAGCCCTAGCATAAGGGGGGAATTTCGCGCCGCGGTGGTCATGGCCAGCAGAACGTGTTGTTTGCGCCCGATGCGAAAGCGCCAAGCAAGAAATTCTCCCAAAAGCCAAGTCAGGACGAAAAAAAGAAAGACCGCCAGCAGAATCAGGGGAAAGGCGCTGGGATTTGCGGTTAACTGGGAAGCATTGCTGGAGAAAATACAAAAGACCAATGCGGAAAGAACCCAAGCAATGGCAGAACCGGCAAGTCGGGGAAGCGGATCGAAGAGGGTGGCGGACAAAACCCTTGATAATACAAAGCGAAGAAGCACCGCCCCCGTGAAAGGCAGTAGAAACCATTTTCCCAAAGTTCCCCAAATCCCGCCAAAGTCGAAACTCGTCTGGGTGCCGATGAAGAGTGGGAGGAAGACGGGAAACAGCAAGAGCTGGGAAATCAGGTTGATGGGGATCAGCGCGGAGCCGAGGGCTACGTCTCCATTCGCGATGCGGGTGAAAGCTAGAAACCAATCGGTGCATGGAAAGAGCAAATAAAGCAAAAGACCGGCAAAGAGCGCCGGCTCGCCACCAAAAAAAATCGAAGCAATCCCCCAAGCTAAAACAGGGATTATCACAAAGTTGGCCGTCCACGCTATCAGCAGAAAGGGGATGTTGCCAGGGGGCTTGGGCAGGGAAATCCGGGCTTCGAAAAACAAGAGCGTAAGCAGGCTGAGTACGAGAGGATCAACGAGACTGCCCACCTGTTCTGCGATGGTCGGCAGGAAACTTCCAAGGCCAAGACCCAGAAGTATGGCAAGAGGAAGAAGGATGGTAATGACGCTACCGGTTCTCGACATCAGGAGAAAGCAGCCGGCTCGGGAGCTGAATCCGGAGGCTTGATGGTGCATTCGCACTCCGTACAGCAGTCTAGGTCGGTGTTCATGAACCCCGCCTTGAGATAAGGCATAAGTTTCTCGTCGACGTTCGTTTTACCAAGACGGCTTGCGACTTCCAAGGCGACCACGCCGAAGCGGGCTCGGTACTTGTAGATGAAGCAGAAAAGGGAATTACGGTGAACCAGAGCGGGTCCGGAATAGAAGAGACCGGGCGTGATCGTGGACTCATCGGCATCTTCGGTGAAAACCGGCAGTTCGTTCTCGTCGAATTCGAAGAGGTTTTCCACGAGTCCGAGACCGGAGTGGAAACCGTTGGCGAGGATCGGGCGGGTGCGGGAGACGGAAGGGATTTCATCCTGATCCCAAAGGGTCCACCAGCCTTTGCTTTCCTCGACTTTTTTGATATCGGAATTTTTGTATAGATCGAGCTTAGTGGTCTTTTCCGGCGATTGCAGGATTTCACGCAGCCGATCGAAGGTGCGTGGGCTTAGGGAGCGAGATGGGTCGGGATGATCGGAAGACCAAGGCTCACCTCTGGAATGAAGACCAACCGATTTGCCTAACTCGACGAGGTTTAAAGCAGCATCGACTCCACTTTCGTATCCGCCGATGACTGTAAACTCATCCCCCTCAAGATCACTCCAATCATGGACTTTCGAAGAATGGAGGGCGAGATCCGCTCCCGGGAAAGCCTTGTCTCGCGGAGAAAAGAACTGCCCTGACGCCCAGACCACGATATTTGCGAACAAATCTCCTTTGCTTGTTGTGGCAACGAAGTGGTCTTCCTCTTTTCTCAAGTCACTAACCTGAACGCCCGTTCTTATGGGCAGTTTATGGTATTCGGCTACGGCACGCAGGTATTTCGCGTATTGGTGGCCCTTGGGATGCTGGGTGCGCAGGTAATCGGCAGGGGAAGTTTCGGGATCGATCGCATTGAGATCGGTAAGGCCAAAAGAGTTGGAGTGAAAGGAGGGGGTCAGCAAAGACATCTGGTTCGGCCAGTTCAGGAAGGAGGCACCTATTTCCCTGGCATCCACAATGAGCAAATTATCGACCCCCGCCTGCTTCAAGGCGGTCGCAACACCCAAGCCGGCAGGTCCCGCTCCGACAATGAGAACTTCCGCCCGAGTGGCGTTTTTATGATTGAGTCTATTTGTCAAAAACATAACGAAAAAGGCTAATATGTTTGACCACATTTACTATAAACTCAATTCCTTAATGCAAATGACTTGCAATAAGAGCTTTTCACAATTTAACAACGCGGCTTTGCCGTTTTGCCTTATCGCTTTGGCAATGATTGGCGTTTCGTGCGAACCGCGTGCACCGAGTAGCGATGACAAAGCGGTTACCTGGCCCGAAATCACTCGCTTCGACGACGTTGCCTTTCGGGCCGATGGTTATGCCCGAGTCGAGGATATCGCTGCAGTACGCGCAATGAGGACAGAACTTCTTAGGACTGGTAGGGCGGTGACCCAAGCGTCCGCTCCCACCAACTCAGCTGATCCGGAGCAAGTCGAATTGATACTGGGTGACCTCGCCAGTCTGGTAGACGGCCTTGCGAGCGAAGACCTCGACGATGCTTCCCTTGAAAACTTGGTACTTGGACTACATCCCGTTATAGCGAAATTGATCGAAGCCGCGGGAATGCCTCACGTCCATGCCAATGAGGGCCCCAACAGCGGCTTTATGTTTCCCGTTTTCGATGACGCCGGCAAGCAGGCGGGGACCATCGAGATCAAGCTTCATGACGATGCTGGCGACTTGGAAGTTTGGCTCAAGCGCGGGGGCTACGATGGAGAGCCTTGGCGCTTGCCCCTCGAAGCGACCTTGACCTTGGATTTTCCGGCTAGCGGGCAAAAGGTGACTCTTGCAGTCCGGGATTCGGAGCGCAATGAGGATGAATCCGGCGCTTCGACCATTTTCGAGGGCGCTACGGACTATTTCGTTTTTCCAGGCGAAACCGGAGCGGACGCATCCTGGCTTATGGGATCCGAGTTTGCCGCCAAGGTGGAGCTTAGCTTTGGAGACGCTACAACCGGTACTTTCGTGTTGCGTCCCCACGTCCATCGAAAGAACGGCGAATAGTTCAAGGTATGATCCGCTTAAGCGAGGTTTCCTTGCGCCTTGGAAAAGCCGGTCATGCTTCTTCCGTCCAATTCGATCTTCCCTTCTTCGAGGCAGCCTCCGGGGAAACAATTGCTCTTACCGGACCTAGTGGTTGCGGAAAGAGCACCCTTCTTAACCTCATTGCCGGGCTACGCAGGCCGGATCGAGGAGAAGTGATTGTGGCCGGGGCAGACCTGGCGGGGATGCCGACCGAGCGGCTCGATCGGCATCGAGGCGTTCACTGCGGTATGGTGTTCCAGTCCTTCCACCTTCTTGCGCCCTTCTCTGCGGTCGAGAACGTCGCCATCGGGCTGCGGTTTGGAGCGCGCAAATCCTTGAATACTGGTCAACGAGCCTCGGAAGTCCTCCGTCGCGTAGGCCTGGGGGATCGTCTTCACGCTCGACCGGACCAGCTTTCGGTTGGGGAGAGGCAGCGTGTGGCGATCGCCCGCGCCATCGCTGGGGACGCGCCAATCCTTCTCGCCGACGAGCCGACCGGTTCGCTCGATCCCGGTACGGGGCATGAGATCTTCTCTCTCTTGCGCGAAGTCGCCTCCGAGAATGGACGTACCCTCCTCATGGTCACCCACGACTCCGAACTCGCCTCGGAACTACCCGTTAACTTTGACTGCACGGGACTTGTTAGTTCCTACGGTCCTTCGCCTGAAGGGAGGGAAGCTTTGGCATGAGTTTCCTCGCCATGGCTTGGCGGTATCTTAGGTTTCGTTGGCTCGTCTCGTTGCTGACCGTAGCAGGCATTTCGCTTGGCGTGGCTTTGGTCTGCGCTGTGCTTTCCCTCCGTCACGAGTCCGAGCGCGCCCTCTCAAGAGAAGCGGGACTCTATGACCTTGTCGCAGGAGGGAAGGGCAGTCCTCTTCAGCTCGTACTGGCCAATGTCTATCACCTCGACTCACCCACGGGAAACGTGCCTTACGCCGACTACGAAAGGCTCCGACGGGATTCCCGCGTTCTTTGGGCAGCTCCCGTGGGGCTTGGGGACAACTACTTGGGATACCGTATCGTTGGTACGGAAGCACAATTCTTCGACCTGCCGGAAAGAAATGGAAACCCCTTCTTCCGATTTAGGGAAGGCAAAGTTTTTGAAGACCGCTTTGAAGTGGTTCTGGGCAGTCAAGTTGCCTCCTCGAGCGGCCTCGGGATTGGTGACAGCTTTTTTGGTACTCACGGGCTGGTTGAGGTTCCCGGAGCGGAAGTTCATCGCGATTTTCCTTACCGCGTAAGCGGCATCCTCGCCCCTACCGGGACAGCGCAGGATCGAGCCATTTTCGGGACCCTCGAATCGGTGTGGGAAATCCACGAGACCGAGGACCGCCTTCATTCCGCAATTCAGGGGACCGCCTTGCTTGAAGGTCGCAAGGAACGTGAGGCAACCGCAATTCTCGTCCGCCTCAAGACGCCCGGGCTGCGTCTTTGGATGGCAGACGAGATTCGCAAGGAAACGGATGGCATCGCCGCGATTCCCATTAACGAGATTCTGCGCTTTCAACGTGGAATTGTCGGTCCCGTGCAGAGAGCTCTGCTTGCGGTGGCCGCAGCCGTCGTGGCAGTCTCCTGTCTCACCGTTCTGGTCACTCTCAACCAAGCCGCGGAACGCCGCCGTCGCGACATTGCCATTTTACGAAGCATTGGAGCCGTCCGCGCAGAAGTTGCCGCCCTCGTCTTTACCGAAGGCTTGCTCCTGACCGGTGGAGGCATCTTGGTTGGATTGCTCCTAGGACATGGTGGGCTTGCCCTTTCAGTCGGGCCTTTTCGCGACGCCACTGGACTTGTTCTCAATCCATGGCAGATCCCTAGTTCCGAGCTGGTTGCCCTTGGAGTAATGGCAGGTTGTGGAGCAATTGCTTCCCTGTTCCCTTCAATCTCCTGCTACCGACGCACTCCTATCGAAGACCTTCACCTGACCGAGTGAACCGATTTCCCATCTGATCTCATGAAATTCAAATTTGCATCTCTTTTCCCACTCCTTGTTATCGGATGCGGTCCGGACAGCCAGACCGGGCCGGAGTATGAAGGAAACGCGTCCAATCTTCCATTAGTTGATTTCCCGCTCCTTGGAGAGGCACGCCCCATCGACTTAATTGATATGAAGCTCGAGTTTCCCGAGAGCTTGAAGAAGCTGGATGGCCGTCAAGTAAGCCTAGTGGCATTCATGGCGCCATTCGATAGTTTGGAAGACATGCGTCGATGTCAGATGGTGCCAAGTTACGTCGGATGCAATTTTTGCAGTCCCCCCAACCTCAGACAGGTCGTCTATGTTACCCAAGGCAGCGAAGATGAACCGAATCGTACCTATTCCTTCATTGAGGAGCCCTCCTACGTTACCGGCACTTTTCGGATCTCATTGCCCGGAAGTGATCATGAAGGGAAGCAGCAGGGCTTTATTTACTCTATTGAAAACGCAGTTGTCTCTGTCCACGAAGGGGATGCTCCCAAACGCGCCCCCGGCCATGGAACGCCTGCCGGACACAAGGCGGGACAGGGGGCTTCCGCCCTCTCTCCCGTTACACCCGAGGACTTGGTTCGAGAAGTCGGAAAGCTCCTTGGGATAACCCCCGTTCCTTCAATCAAGGTCGAGCGTGCTCCGGTTAAGGTTTTTGCCAAAATGGTACGAGGGGAACTGGAGTCGACCTACCCCGAGGGAACCCGGGATTTTCGTTCCAGGGCCTTCAAGTTGCTTGGCGTGCTCCCGGAAAAAGCCGATTGGCTTGATGCCCTTCAAGGGTTTGAGTTCGCCCAGCGCGTCGCAGTCTCCGACGAGTCCGGAGCTCGGGTTCTTTTGCTCGATTCCGTTCCCATTGACCAGCCCTACGTCCGTCTCGAGGTGGTCGGAGCCATTGCCGATGCGATGATTCGTCAAGGCTTGGCTGGCCTTCCTGCCGACCGGAAAGGGCCGTCATTGGAAAACGAAGACGGCCGAAGGGCCAAGGAGGCACTTGTCTTGGGCACGCGCAACGTAGTCGTGGTCCGCTATGCCCGAGCCCTTGGCATTTCAACTTCGGCTCCTCCGCCCGACGAATTCGTCCCGCTTGGTGAATGGATGCTAGATACTAATTTGCTGAATCGTTGGTACACCTTGCCAGCCGAAGTCGGTCCGTACTTCGTGAATTTCAAGGTTGGGCCGATGGGTCCACTAGGGGATCTGGTTTTAGGTTTTCCGCCCCGTACGACGATCGAGTTCTTTCGTCCGCTTTGGTATCGTGATCCGACTCTCTGGCGGTACGATCCCGTTCCAAGTAACTTTGCCGACGACCTGACGAAAACCACTCCCGATTTTACCGACGTCCTCGGAGCAGGCGGTATGATGCCTTTTCTTGCCGTCGAAAATTCAGGGCACGTCGTAATGACCGTGTCCGGCGAATGGGCCGGAGACCGATGGGCCCTTTGGGAATTCCCGGACGGTACGGCGGGCTTGTTGCTGGAGTCCCGCTGGCAGGACGAAAGGTCGGCCCTTGAGTTCTTCGAAGTCATTCCTGCTCATCCCTTCCAGTGGTTGTTCCCTCACGAGGACGGAAGCTCCGTGGTTCGCTTGCTGCGGGCAAGTTCCGCGGACGCCCTTAACCGCCTGATTCCTTCTGCCAATTGATTCTGCCGTCCCTTGACTAGGGCTTTTTTAGGGGGGCGGAAAGGATTTCCTCGGACCACTTCGCATACAAGCCCTGCAGGCGCTTTAGTACTTCGGGGCGCTCCTTGGCCAGGTCTTTGCTTTCGCCCGGGTCGTTTTTCAAGTTGAAGAGGCGGGTTCCTTTGAGGAGTTTGTAGCGATTAACGATTCCCCCGGTTGGCTTGCGGTTCTTCCTGCCACCGTTGTGGAGCAGTTTCCAATCGCCGGATCGCACGGCATGACTGTTTGCTCCGTAACGCCAAAAAAGGTTTCGTGCTTCATCTGATTTCACGATGGGTTTCCCGTCGAGATCAGTGGGAATCCTTATGCCTGCGGCATCCAGGCAGGTGGGTACGACGTCGAGGCTAGAAATCACTTGGTCCGAGGTTTGCCCGGCATGCGGGTCGCCCGGGCGGGATATAATGAAGGGAACCCGGATGCCTCCTTCCCATAGGGTGAACTTGCTGCCGGCCAGAGGCAAGTTGGTCGCCCCGTTGGTAGGGGCGCCTCCGTTGTCGGAAAAGAAAAAGACGATGGTGTTATCGGTCAGTTTCAGCTCGTCCAAGGTATCCATGAGCACACCTATGTTTTCATCCAGGCAATCCAAATTCGCCAGATAGTAGTTCCTCATTTGCTTGGCGCTGATTTTTTCGCCGATCGTGATGAACTGCTTGAACCATTGCTCGTACTTTCCGTCCTTGGGGGGATCGTAGTGTGGAATGGACTGCAGTCCGGCATAGTTGATGACGTATCGAGGGGGTACTTGGTGAATCAGGTGATGAAGGGAATTGTAGGAAAGAGTGAGGAGGAAAGGATCGTTTTTGTTGCCGTACAAGAAGTCGATCGCTTCCTCGGTAAAGACCTCGGTCAGGTAGGGGTATTGCCAATCATGCTCTCCGTCCGGTTTGAATTCCTCATATCCGCGGTTTCGCATCAGCGGACCGAGGGCTGCGCTGTGTCCCTTGGGATCAGGCGTCCTCTTCCGTATATCCTTCGACAAATGGAAATAGTCGAAGCCATGGGCGGAAAAACCGAGAAACTCATTGTACCCGTGATTCAGCGGGTAGGCGTAAACGTCCTGCCGGTGCAAGGTTTTGCCCCCAAAATCATTTTTCCCAATCTTGGCCGTCTTGTAGCCGTTTTTCCTGAGGATGCTTGCCAAGGTGGGCATGTCTTTGGGTAGTCCGCAATTAAAGCCGCTCTTCGGGTCCCAACGAGCCTGGTGCCGTCCCGTATTCCATCCTGCCCGTGACGGACTGCATACGGCTGCTGAAACATAGGCTTGGGTGTAGAGAGTCCCTCGAGAGGCAAGCTCATTGAGATTGGGAGTTTGGGCGTCCTTGGCGCTGTGCTCGTACTTTCTCAAGTCCCCATAGCCCATGTCGTCCACCACGATGATCAAAAAGTTTGGTCTTTCGGAACCAATTCCGTAAGCAGAGGCAATTGACTGAAAGAAAGCAGCGAAGAAGAGAACTCCCCAAAGGAATGTGAACCATCCTTGAAGATTGTGGAGTCGAGGCATCAGCTCCGGTCGGAATCGAAATCGAAAGTACCGCGGTCGTCCGGGATTTCCCCGGTCAGGTCGAGCTTGATTCGCAGCAGATCGTTGAGCGAATGGACGAACTCATGTCGGCTGATCCTGCGGTAGCGGTCGGGCTTGTGGTCTGCTTGGTGCTTGGCCAACCAATCAAGCATGGCGCGCTTCTCCTTGGTGCTCGGCTGATTCTTGTTCTTGGGAGGCATTTTTGCCGTGATGAGGTTTTCGAACATCAGGGTTCCGTCAAAAGAGCCGGCGTCAAACAACTTGGCCATGTTGACGTTTCCTTTTTTGACGTCCTCGTCATGGCAATCGAAGCAGTGGTTTTCGAATAACTCCATGGCTCGCAGATTTTCGTTTCCCAAAGATTCATTGATCCAAAGGCACCAGGAAAGAAGGAGCACCCAAAAGTTTGGTCTGCAAGAATTCATGGTTTGTTTTTATCCAGAGAATTCAACTGTGGCATGTGCGTCAGGCTGTTTAGGTAATTTTCAAGATTAGTAAAACCATCTTCATCGCGATCTTGGTTTCCATCGGACGGATCATTGGGGTTCAGGCCTGACGTCCTTTCCCATTCATCGGGCATGCCGTCCTGATCCGTATCGAAATCAGGCGTGCGTACGATCGACGGATACCTGTCCCAGCCTGCGACTTCATCCTGCGAATCAATCACTTTCCCTGCATTGTTTCGAATACTTTCGATCAGGCGTTCGTCTACGGAATCACGTACAAGGGAACAACCACTCTGCTTGAGACACGACTCGTATGCCTCTTGAGCCGTTTCAATTTGAGTCAACTTGTACTTGCCGGCGTCAAAGCGTTCTGCTGCCTCGAAAAATTTGCGGGTGGTGCCTTTGTATTTTCCTTCCGTCCCCGAAGATTCGAAGTCCATGGCCGCGTAGTTGTCTTGGTTATATTGTTCAGGCAAACCCTCAAAGTGATTCCCGAAAAAGTACCCGCGGGATACTGGCTTGAGAGCCTTTGATTTATAACGAATAGGAAGCCTGTCCCCCTTCATGGGACCTGCTTTATAGTAATTGTTGAGCAGGTTGTATTGCTCGCCCGATAGGTTGTGGCACCCGCTCCAATTGTAATTGAGGTTGTTGGCAAACTCCATGACTTGGGATCCGCCTGCAGTGGAAGGGTGTCGGTTCCGGCTGGTTGCGTAGACATTGTGATGCAAGGTCGCAAACCCCGCGTTGTCCCGAAAGGAGGTGCACATTGCATGCGGTCCCTTCCCGTGGATGCTGTCGTGAAGAGCTTCGCTAAAGATCAGCCACTGGAGAGTCGAATGCTTAAGTCCCCGAAAATCACCGTTTCCATCAATGCCCCAGCTTAGGGAAAGATGGTCGAGAATCACATGGTTGCAGTATTCGATCGTGATGCAATCCGGACTCGTTCCATCCGGCTTGTTTTCATCACCCAGGCGGATGCGAAAATACCGGGCGATTATATGACTGCAGTTTTCAAACCTGAGGCTTCGGTCCGCAAAGGTGATTCCTTTGTCGGGCGCCGTCTGCCCGGCAATGGTCAGGTAAGACACGTCCTTGATCTTGATATCGTTTTTCAACCGGATCGTGCCACTGAGATCAAATACGATGGTTCGCGGTCCCTTGATTGATTCGATGCCCTCCCTGAATGATCCGGGGCCCGAGTCTTGAAGATTGGTCACGTGGTAGACATCTCCGCCCCGGCCTCCTTTGGTGAACTTGCCTGCACCCTCGGCTCCGGAAAATGCGATGACTTCTGCATCTTTGAGCGCTGCCTGATCCAGACTGCCAATAATGGAAGTGTCTTTCCCACATCCCGGCAGCAGGGCTGCGAACACAAAGATTGCCGACGCCTTCACCATGGTGACGCGCTAAGGTTTTAACGGACCAGGGTCGTTGATCTTCATGGCGTTGTTGGAAGCTCCGGGCATCTCGGCATGGGGATTCCTTGTTTTTGCCTTTCCGGGGGGCAGAATCTTCCCATCCATGATTTTAGGAGGGTCGTGTCGGTTGGGGGTTGGGTTGGCGGGGATGGAATCCCCCGTTTGCTTGGTCCATGCGGCGAGCAGGGTTCGGGCTTGCTTGAGCGCCTTTGCATGCTTCTTGTCATCGGCCAAGTTGGTCAGTTGATGGGGGTCGTGGTTGACTTGGAAGAGTTCCTCAGGGGGGCAGGGGTTGGCGAAAACCTGTTGCTGGCTCGGGTTGGTCTTGCCTGCGGCATGGGCCTTCCAGAGCTCGGCCCCGGCGGGGTAGTGGTCGTCCGATTCGTAGCATAGATTCGGTTGGTTGGGGAAGTTGTTGCGGATATAAAGATAATCGCCAAAGCGGACCATCCGCTCGTGGTTCTTGTAAACGTGCCAGTTATGCTCGGCAAAAACGACTTCACGCACTTGGGCCTTCGGATCCTCGAGGATGGGCAGGAAACTTCTCCCTTGAATGAAGGCGGGCCGCTTGACTCCTGCGAGTTCGAGGCAGGTGGCGCTCAGGTCGATCACGCTGACGAAACTTGGGGTGACGGAGGATTTTTGGATGAGCTTGGGGTAGTGGATCACCCAAGGGGTCTTGATCCCGCTGTCGTACATGCGTGACTTGCAACGGGGAAAGGGGCGTCCGTTGTCCGCCGCGACCACGATCATGGTGTTTTCGAGGACCCCCTGCTTCTTCAGTTCGGCAGTGACCAGACCTATGTAATGGTCGAAGCGGCTGACCTCGTGGTAGTAGCCCGCGAGGTCCTGCCGGGTGATTTCGGTGTCGACCATGTAGGGCGGGATGATCACGTCCTTGGGATCGTACTCGGGGGCTTCGTCGGAGATGGCCCAACTGCGGTGGGCGTCGGTGGAGGCGAACCAGAAGAAGAAGGGCTTCTCCCTGGGACGGTCCTTGACGTGATTGACCCAATCCTTCTCCTTGCCGGGGCCTCCTCCGCCGGTGATGCGGTCAAAGGCCCGGTCCTTGTTGCCGAACATGTGGTTCTTTCCGGAAAGCACGGTGTAGTAGCCTGCTTCCCGCAGGAGCTCGGGAAAGCGGATTTGTTCCTTGGGAAGGCGGACGTGTAGTTCGGGAGCACCCGTGTTGTGAGGATAGCGCCCGGTGATGATGCTGCAGCGGGTGGGGCTGCAGCTGCTCGTGGTCAGGTAGGCGTTGTCGAAGCGAATGCCTTGTTTGGCCAAGGAATCGACGTTGGGCGTTTGGATGACGGGATGCCCGTAGCATCCGAAATCCTCTTGGGACACGTCGTCGGCAATGAAGAAAACGACGTTCGGCTTTTCGGCCAGGCTGACTGAATGAAAAAGTAAGGCCGTGAAAAGGAAAGTAAGGAAGTATTTCATGGTTTGAGGAATTGGGTTGAATGTGAAAGGGGAGGCAATGATTTATTTCTTCCAAACAAAGCCGGGTGGGCGGAAGATCTTCAGCGGCCGGTCGTTGCTAAGCTTGGGTCCGGTTGTGGTCCGCCCGTTTTCAACGATCTTCGCGTAGGCTCGGATCATTTTTGTTACCTGATCGAAATGAGACTTGGCCAGGTTTTTGGTTTCGCCGGGATCGGCCTTCAAATCATAGAGTTGAACGAAGGTTGGATTTTCCAGTTCCTTGTGGTTTTTTGGGGTTCTGCCGAATTCGAGCAAGGCCTCCTTCCACGCGTCCTCGGATTTTGGTTCCGTGAAAAAGGGGCCGGAGCTTCCGCTTCCCGGTCCGAGGATTAGTTTCCATTTGTCTTCGTAGTAGACGTCCGCCCTCGTTCCCCGGGCAAGGAGGTGGTTCCGTAGGAGGGGTTTCTTGTTTGCGAGATAGGGAAGAAAACTGAGGGAGTCGGGAGCTAGGGAAGGGGCGAGCTTGACGCCCGCTACTTCGGCCCAGGTTGCCATTAGGTCAACCAGACCGACCAGAGCGTCGTTTTTCGTGCCCGGACTTATGACGCCCGGCCAAACCGCGGCAAAGGGGACTCGTAGTCCCCCCTCGTATCCGGAGAACTTGTATCCCCTCCATTGCCCCCGGCTGAAGTGTCCCTGCTTCTCCATTACCTTCATTTGGTTGGCGATGGCCTTTCGCTCGGGGCCCGAGTAATGCCCCGGCCCGTGGTCCGAAGAAACCATGAGCAAGGTGTTCTTCTCGAGGCCGGCCTTGCGGAGGTGTTGCCTGATCCGGCCGATGCAAGCATCCGTGTTCATGACGAAATCCCCGTATATCCCGACAGGGCTCTTGCCCTCGAAGCCGGATTCGGGCGAACTTGGCGTGTGGGGAGCCGTAAGTCCGACGAAGAGGAAGAAGGGGGTTTTCTTTTTCGCCTCGCTTTTGATGAATTTCCCCGCTTCGTCGCAGAAGGTGGACAAAACCTCGGTGTCGAGGAAATCCTCGGCGGCAGGCCCAACCCGGTTGAAGGCGCTCCAGCCCTTCTGCACGGTTACTTGGCCCTGCCATTTCTTTCCCCGGACATAGGCATAGGGGAACATGTCAAGGGACCCGGGCAGAAAAAAGCAGTGGTCGAAGCCATAATCCGTGGGGCCGATTTGGATGGTCTTGGTGAAATCGGTGTTCTCGGGACCTTGGACCTTGCCGTCCTTGGTGGTCATGCGCGTGCCCAAGTGCCATTTGCCAACGTAGCCCGTCGAGTATCCACCCTTCCGGAACATCTTTCCCACGGTATGTTGGCTGGTCGGGAAGCGCAGACCGATGAAGCCCCATGGGCCACCTTGTTCGCCTTTGCCAAACCGGAAGGCGTAGCGCCCCGTCATGATGGAAGTCCGGCTGGGCACGCAGACCGAGTCGGTTACGTGGGCGTTGGTGAACTTGATTCCATCCCGGCAGAGGCGATCGAAGTGTGGGGTCGGTACTTTGGATTTCTTGCCACCAAAGGCCTTGACGTCTCCATAGCCCAGGTCGTCGGCGAGGATGAAGACGACGTTTGGTCTCTCGGCGGCCGGCAAAAGCACGCTTGAACAAAGAAGGATAACGATGCTCCAAAGGTTTTTCTTCATGGTAGGATCTTATTTTTTGATCGGTTGGATTCCGTTGACGTAAACGACGTTGTATCCGCCATCCTGTGATCCCTGTGACCATCCGTCGTAGGCATCTTTCGCGAGGTAAAAGCGGCAAGCCTCCCCCTTTTCAAAAAGAGCCCGTGATGCATGCAATGGCTTAGGCCAAGAACCTGTCGATCGCACCTGTTTGCTTGAGGCGATTGCGTTGCATGGTGAGGTCCAGGTCACCGTAATGCTCGATCGGGTTGCCATAGGCATTGAGTAAGGTTGTGTACCAATTGCTCAAGGTCTTGTGGCCTTCGGTTCCGTGAAACGGCAAGCGGACGTAGCGACCGGCAAGGTCTAGCTTTGAGTTCCTTCCGGTCATCAGAACCATCGGCGCTTCCGTGTCCGGGCCGTGATGGCCGGCTCCCGTTTCAGGCATGTAGATGATCGTCGTGTTGTCGAACATCGAGCCATTGCCCTCGGGAATGGACTTGAGCTTGGTCACCAAGGTTTTGACCTGTTTCATGTGGTGGGTCTTGATGGCGTCTCTCATTTTGGCGGCGCCCGAAATCTGGCCGCCATGCCCAATTTGGTGGATGCTCGTCTTCTGTACGTTTTCAGGCAGGGAGGTAATATCAGTACCCAGGTCGTCAATGGTATAGGTAACGACGTTGGTCAGTCCCGAAGCCAGGGCCCCTACAATGACGTCGGTGAAAGCTGCCTGCTTCTGGGGCAGGGTTGCATCCGCCCCACCGTCAGCGTGGACGGGATCGACGTCCGGCAGGTGTTGCTTTATCTTGGCCCCCAGCGACTCTACCTTGGCGCTTCGGTCACGAATCGACTGGAGCGAATCGACCTGATCACTGATCTTGAGACGCTCATCCCCGTCCAGCCCCTTGAGCTGGCGAGTCTCCTTATCATGCAGATGATCGAGCAAGGCTCTGTCCGAAGCGGCCTCATCGGTATTGGTGATGGACTTGAACAATTCCTGATAGGCAGTCATAGGGTCGGCGTAACAGTAGTTGCGCTGTTTAGCCGCCGGAGCGGAATAACCAGAAACAATACCCGTCCTGTAATCACGTCCGTGAGGCACCGCCAAGGACATCTCGACGTGACCGAAGGGAGACGGAAACAGCTTGGCCAGCTCGAAATCAACGGTCGCCCACTTGATGTTGCTGAGGATGTTGCGTCCGGCTTTGTAGGCCCCCATGCAACCGGAGTAGGAGTAATGCCCGCCCCCGCTGACCGACATCGAGATGCCGTGAAGAATGGTCATGTTCTCCTTGTGGCCGTCCAGGCCTTTCAGCCAGTCGGGCAGTTCATGCTTTGACAAGTCCGCCTCGAAGGGTTCCTTCTCCTTGTGCTTCTTCAGCTCTTCGGCGGAAAAGGATGGAAGACCGAATTGCACAGGCAAGTTCCCGTTGGACTTGCGGATGAATACGAATCGGTGAAGGCCGGCACTTTGATCTTTCGCCGGGGCGGCCAAGAGGTGGTTGAATGAAGGGGTCAGCGCCAGGCTGGCGGTCCCCAGCGCCGTTCTCTTTAAAAGTTCTCGTCGACTGATCAACATTTTCTAGTCCCCAGAGTTGCGTTTACGGTAAATAAATGAGTCGGATGTTAAGAGTGAAACGATCACTTCGTCGAAGCTGCCCCCATTATCAACGTAGGCCTTGTCCGCGTCAATCAAGGTCTTGGAATCCGAGAGTGTTTCATTGCGTCCCAAAAAGTAGCGAAAGGCATGGCGGATAATGGACTGGCGGGCCTTTTCCGATTTCGCGAGTCGGTCGATCAGATCGAATGCATCCTCGACCTCACCATCCAGTTTCGGATCACCCGTCCCGTTCAGCACCCCGCGTGGATCAACCGGCAAGGTGTTGTAAACCGGGAGCGAAGCACCAAAGGCATTGACCTCCCCACGCTTCGCTTCCTGGAGCAGGTTTTCGGGGTGCTCTAGCCTTTCCTCGGTTCGGAAACGACCGAAGTCATCGTAGAGTTCGAAGGGAAAGCCCAGCGGATCCATCTTTTGGTGGCAACGCCAACAGTACTCGGCGCCGGTGCGCTTTTCCATCCGCTGGCGAAGTGTCTTTCGATGATCCGGCGGAATAACCGCATCCACGGTGATCGGCACGTCGGGGATCGTCCCGGCCAACAGCTTTTCACGAATCCATTTCCCGCGATGGATCGGGTCCGTCTCCAAGTTTTGGGCGTGAGCAATCAACCAAGCGGGGTGGGTCAAGATGCCTTTGCGGTTTGGGATAGGGGCGGGCTGCACGGTCGGGTAGTCCCATTTTTTCCAGTCGATGTTCCAGTACGAGGCAACCTGCTCGCCGCGCATTTGCTGCCCGGTACGGCCCAATACGTTTCCGCCATGCCAGAAGCCCATTGACGCCTTCATGTAAGGCATGCCGTTTGATTGTCCTGCGCTGAAATGACGTTCCAATGCGGGCATCATTCTTTTCAGCGTGGTCAGCAGCGACTTGTCGTCACCTCCACGAACCTTGCGGAATTCCCAGATCGTTAGCATAAACTCCTTATGGGGTCCAATGTCGTCTGGCTCCCATGTTTCCCATTCTAATTTCCCGAAGTATTCGTAGACCTTCTTGAGTTGATCCGATCCGGCCTTCATCGCTTGGTTATCCCCTGAATGGTACAGGTAAAACTTCTCGGTCGTAAGAAGCTCTTCAAAAACGCGTTCATCCTTTTCAAGGACGTACTCAACCCACATGTCCGCCTCGTCGATCAAGCGGCTGACCGCATGCTCGTGACGTCCCGCGCCGAAACGTGAGTCGTCCTTGAAGACGTCCTGCGCCTTCGGGTAACCAAAAAACTCTCTAAAGAATCGCAGCTTGCGGATCGGCTGGTTAGTGACGCTTGCGTTGAGATTAGCCGCCTGAACGTTTTCGTCGATGAGGTACCACTGATCACGCTGGCTCAGGATCCGGCGAACCTCTCTTTCGTAATCCTCTCGCGAATTCAGCCTCCCCTCTTCCGTTGCCTTGACCAGAATTTCATCCGGGCTGGCATCGGTCAACGCGTAGGCCAGGGCATAGCTTGCATTGCGTGGCGACATCATTCGCCGGCCATGCTCGTCCGGCTCACCCTCCCCAAACTCGTTGCGATAAGCAAACTCTGTGCTGAGGACGTGAGACTCAACAAGCTTCGCGACGGCCTTTTGCCGGTCGAGTTTGGACGCGTACAATTTGAATTGCTCTATGTTTTCAGCCAGTTCCGAATCAGTCGGGTTACGCTCGAAGATTTGACTATAAAGCTCCATGATGAAGGCCGTCATCAAGGTTTCATCCGTTCCTCCGGATGATTCTCGTTGAGCCTGCCAGTCTGCCTTCCAGTCCGCCAAGCACTTTTCGATGATCTGGACGTGCCGGTCGCCCTGCTTGCGGTGCTTCTTGATCGTCCTGGCGATAACCGCCATCTCGTCGTCACTGAGTGGCGCATACTTCGGCGAGCCGAATTTCCCATTCTTGACGTGGAGGTAAAGCCTGTTCATGTCCCAGGTGTCGTAAAACAGCTTCATGGTGGTGATCCGGTTCTCTATGCGGTAGTCAGTGACCCCTTCCCTGTACCAGTCCGTCTCGCATTGCTGGATAATGTTTTCGAATTCAGCAAGGTCAGCGTCGCTGTATGGGGCCCACGCCGGTTTTCCGTTGCGGTCCAATTGAGATTTTTCCGTCACATCCTCGACCTTGTAAGCAGTGCGTTTGTAGGTGGCGATACCTTGGAGGATAGCCTTGACGTCCTCGCGGTCGAAGCGACCTAGGAACTCGAGGTTTTCATGCCTCTTCTGAATGCCGCCTGTCGAATGCTTCGGCGGTCCGGGATAAGGGATTTCCTTGAGGATAACCTTGGGGAGGAGCTTTTCATGCTCCTCGCCATAAAGGTCATTGAGCAGGCGATCCAAAAAGGAATACGTCCTGAGGAAGCCTTCGCGCGAACGGATTTTGTTTCGGTGATCCAGTTCGGGCTTCATCAAGGCGTAGGTAGCCGGGTAGTGCGCCTTCATTATTGCCTCGGAGGACATGTGTCCGGCAACCCGCTTAGCATTACCGACCATTGTCAGCAGGTGGCCTGTCGTCAGTCGATTGTGGGAACTATAACGGACCCCAACCTTTTCAGGCAGCAGATAGGGGTTGGTGATCGTTCTGCGGAACTTGTTTCCACGCTCCGTCTTGGGACTCCAGTGGACGCCGCTGTCTCCCTGCACCGCCTGTTCGGTTCCGTAGATAGTCCGTGTCGGATGGTAGTTGAGCAAACGATTGATCTTCTCGTTAAAGATGAATTCGCTGATCAACCATCGTCGGTCCGGAGTGTAGGCAGGCTCTTCGGCGTACTTGCCGGAGAATAGATCCTCATGGGAAACGACGTTTCCGTACTCGAACCGCCGCAGCTTCTCCGCCAATGCCTTCGAGGCTTTGCCGGTCAGTTGGGTGTCGAGCCATTGCAAGAGAGTCTTTCTCTCGGCTTCATTCGGTTGCTTCGCCTTCTCGGGGGGCATCTCGGCTAGTTGAAGGACTTCCCGGGCCTTAAGAAACAGCTCTTGGCGATCGACTGGATCGATGGTTTCCAAAGAGTCCAGACGGAGGTCGCCCTTTTGCTTCTCGGGACCATGACACGAAACACAATAGGTATTGAGCGATCGGCTCGCTTGCTCATGCAGCACGGTCGGATCCATGCCCGAATTGGCAACCTTGCCATTGGCGGAGGCATTTTCACCAAACAATTGCCCGAAGCAAGCAACCAACAGGCCGACCAATGCCCTTCGAGCCGACATACACCCTACCTTATCCATCCTGGCATGGTAAAAATCACTTCGGGTCTTCTAAGTTCAAAGAGAGGCGATGGTTCACCCGGGGGGCGATAAAATTTACTCAAGAGGCGTAAGGGTGAATTCCTTGATGGCCACGCCTTTTTGGGGCGGCTCGTCGCGCCAGAAGTTAAGAACGTTTTCGCCTTTGACGAGGGTGATCTCAACTGGTTGAGAGTTTTGCCAGACTCCTTCCGTAAAAGGCATCTTCATGGCGATCTCCCCGCCCTCGTTGGCCGAGACCTTGATCAGCTGGTCGTAATTGGCGGTAACCACCTTGGCTTCGAGGGAGTATTTTCCAGCTTTGGAAGCCGTTACCTTGTACCCGAATCGCGACTTGATGGCTTGCTTGGGACCGGTGGGGTCCGTCTTGGGGCTGTTTGCATAGTAGTCCTTATGGTACTTGTCGGAGATGCGCTCGCAGACGTTGCCATAGATATCGTAAAAACCCCAGGGATTGGGTTTTTTCCGACCCACCGGATGGGACTTGGCTCCGGAGTTTCCCTTGAACCAGGCATACTCCCCAATCTCGGAAGGGTCCTCGCCAAAGAACCATTTGGAATCCCGCCCGGCCCGACTGGCATATTCCCACTCGGCCTCGGTCGGAAGCCTCGCTTCGACGTCCGCGATCTCACTGACCCGGATGCAAAACTGACGAGCATCATCCTCCGATACGTTGTCCACAGGACACTCGGGGTTCTTGGTGGACCGGCTGGGGTTCGATCCCATGGCAACTTGGTACTGGGCCTGCGTAACCTCGTACTTGCCGAGGTAAAAGCCCTTGGTCAGACCCACTACGTGCCTGGGTACCTCCAAGCATTCGAAGCGGCCCTCCTTTTCATTCTCTCCGCCCATGACGAAGGTCCCGGGCTCGACGTAAATGAATTCCATGGTTGCACCGTCTCCCAGGTCGAGGGTGAGCTCCTTGGTTGGTTTCTTGCCGGGCGACGGTGTGATCGCGGCTCGAAGGCCCCAGTTCTCATACCTGCCGTAGCCGCCGCTGAGCATCCGCTTGCCCGATGCGCAGGCATGGGCATCACCCTTCCAGGTTCCTCCGCGCATGACGGTCAGGCCTTGAGGGGAGAAGCGGGGCAGGAAGACTTGCATGCCTCCACCGAAACTCTTCATGGAGAGGACGTCCCGGGTGCTTTCCGCCGGATTTACGTAGGCGACCGAGGGAATTGAGATCGAGCCGTTTTCAGTATATTCGATCTTTTGTTCCTTGGGATCGACCGGTGTGGCGATTACTTGTTGGGCGATGGTTGCCTTGTTTGATTCGCCAAGTTCCTCTCCGAGGGCTTTCAGCGTCTCTTCTTTCAGCTCTTTGACGATTTTGCGTTGCGCGGACAGAGCCAAGCCGTTCCAAAACGGGGGCTTGAGTTCAACCAAGCTGTTGAACTGGAGGCCCTTGTCGTTGTCCCCGTAAATTCTCTTTTCCCCAAATACGTCGCCAATCCACTGGGCTCTCTTGACCACAAGGAAAGCGTCCTTATCCTTGCGGGCTTTTGAGCTTGCCAGAAAGTCGAGATCCTTGCGGTAACGGGTAGCGGTCCAGCCCGACCCCCATCCGGGCCCCAGGTTTACGCACCATCCATCTGGCGTCCAGCGGGCGAGAGCGCCATGTCCTTTGCTCGGACGAGCCGTTGTCGGAACCCCGAAGGAGCGCAGAATGAAACGGCCGAAGAAGGCACGCCGTCCGCAAATCCCACCGTTCATCAGAATGTTTTGGTACTTTTGCAGTTCGGGCCTGTCGTACTTTTTGTCGCCCGATCCGTACTTGACGTTAGAGCTTACGATCCCGACGTAGCGCCAGCCGAAGTTCGATTCGTAGATATGGTCGGGTCTGAAGTTGCGCAGCATCCGGCGTCCCCAGGCCAAGGTCTCGTCCGGTTCGTCCCCGTCGACCACCATGCGGAGGCTCCAGACGCTCAAATTCTTGAAGGTCGGGTCCAGTTCTCCGTCCAAGTAAGCCTTTTCGTAGTGAAGGTAGCGCTTCACGGGATCGACGGTTTCGGGAGCGTTCTCAAGCGCCAGAGGGTTGGTTTGCTTGACGGGCAGAGCGTGCTCGAGGGCAATGGCAAGAGCCAGCCTGTTGAGGACCCCGTTCTTGGATTTTGAACTAGTTTTCAGGATTTGCTCGTAGATCAGTATGGCCTCTCCAAAGCGGGCCGGTCCGAAGCCGTGTCGGATCCGTTTGGCTTGGGCTCCGTCCGCAATGAGCATGCGCTTCATCAGTCCGGGGTTCGAAAGCAGGCGTTCGACAAGGGCAAAATGATCTTTGCTCTTCTGTCCGAATTCCGCCAGACCGCGAGGGGTTGCGTCGAGCAGGACGACGAACTTGACCAAGAGGTCGTCGAGCTTGTCGCTCGTCGTAAAGGAGGCCATTTTCTCTTCCTGCGAGGGAGGTTCTTTACCCGGTTGCTCCTCGGCGAGCAATTCCTCGAGGGAATGGTCCTCGCTTTTCTTGTCCTTGCCGATCTGAACCTCGGGGAAATCGAATTTCTTGTCCCGGGCCTCCTCGGTGGTTGGAGCGGGGTCGAACGGGATCTCCTTGGTCAAACGAGCCCGCAGGTCCTCCAGTTGCTGAGCGTAACGGGCCTCGATTTTTTGTCCGGCATGCGTGAGGGCTGGCGCTTCTTCCTCCTTGGCCACCCCGAGGCTTGCCGTACATAGAGAAAGTAGAATCAACCCGCCGTTGAATGTCTTTTTCATAATGTTCATAATAAGTTAATAGAGTTTTGAAAGAAGGTGTTTGCAGGAATCCGGCGCGCTTTAGAAACCTTGATCCATTTCGACGTATTTCACTTCCGGGAGCGCCTTGAGCTTCGGGACGTTGGCTGCATGAAATTTGGCGGCAAAGCCGTTGATGATTCGGAGCACGCTCGGGGGAGAGGCTCCCAGTTCTTTGCAATGGCGCTTGGCGAGTTCTTGCAGGGTTTCCCCCTGCTTGGTTTTCCCATCCGTGAAAACCTCCTTCTTGTAGACCACGATGTAATTGACCATGGCCGGGATTTTCGGCACAGGCTTGGCTTGGGCTTGAAAAACAAGTTTTGCTCCGGCGATGGGCTTGGACAATTCCTTCGGGTCGGAAAGAAAAGTAAAAGGCTCCTTGTTGGGCCAGTTCCAGGTTTTGCCCAGAATGAGATGTCGGACGGGCAGTTTCGGGGCCTTAACCTTTACGGAGTCCTTGGCTTGACTGATGACCTGAATGGCCGGACCGGGGCTTCGTTCGAGCATCGAAACAGCCAACAGATGAGTTGAGGTTTGGTAAACTTGGTCGATGCGGATCTTCCATCCGCCGTCGGGAACCATCAGCCGAACGGAAACGGTCGATTCCTGAGCGAGGGCCAAATTGCCAGCTAGGCTGCCATAACCAAAGGCTAAGATCGTGAATATGTTTTTTATGGATTCCATAAGGTTGAGGACGAATTCACTGCTGTTTTCGAAGGTAGGTGACAACGAAAGAAATCCCGCCCATGAAGAGCAAGACATACCCTGCAGTGATGACCGCATGCTCGTAACCTAGCCCGCGATGTGGAGAAATGGCTTCGATTAAGCCTCCCATGCCCAACGAAAAGGCCCCGGACAAAATCACCACCGCTGAGGCCAGAAGAACGATTCCCTGATTTGAATTTTTCATCCGATCTACTTGAGCAACTCGACCATCGCTTCCCCCACGGCGACCCCGACGTCCATGTAGGTTTGGGCGTTCCCGTCGTAGTGACTGTTGGAGGCTCCGCCCTGGCTGAGCGGGTGGGTGTATACGGTGGCGACGTTTCCCTTGAACTCCTCGTACTTTCCGGTCGTGCCGTCTACAGAGAGCTGGGCATCAAGGATCAGTTTGTCGTTGCCTGGCGGGGCATCCTTGGAGGTTTGCCCTAGGGTTGCCACGACGAACTTGGCTTTTGGCGCCTTGAATTCCTCGCGCAAGGTCTTGATAAGTCGAACAAGGTTTTTCTCGTACCGTGCGGCGTGGGCCTCTACGTACCGGTCCTTGTCCCCCTGCCACCAGACAAAGCCCTCGATCTCATAATTCCGCCCCTTCCAGTGGGGAAATTCTTTTTCGAAGTTATCAAGCACCTCGTGAGCGGCTTGGAAGCAGTCGTCATACTGCTTGCCGGCATACCAGTTGATGGGCTCGGGCGTGGTTCCTTTGTCCCAGGAGAGGGGGGACTCCTTGTATCCGGCGTAGATTTTGCCTTCATACTCGAAGCGCTTGCTGCCTGGGGTGAGAAAGTCCCAGGATAGCGAGCGATTACCCTGAGATGTCTTGAGAATGAGAACCGGCTCGTCGATATGGTTCCCGACGGCATGTCCAAAGCCAATTTCCGGGCCGATTCGTCCTCCGGAAACTCCAAGCGGTCGGTTGCCAACCGCCGTCACAACGCCGCGGTACCAGACGTCTTCGCGGGCCTTCCATTGCCTGTTCTCGTCGATCAGGTAGGGGTACATACCTTTGAATTTCACCAAGGTTGAGAGAGAGCCCGGCACGTCCAGTCGGACGATCCAACCCAGGCCGTTTGCCTGCTTGGTGAAATAAGTGATTTTGAAGGGAACTTTTTTTCCGCCCTCCAGCTTGATTTCCGTGCGAACGGGATCCTGTCCGAGTTCCTGACGGTGCACTTCCTTGCCGTCGACCTCCATGAGGTTGTAAGTTGAAGCACCATAACCAGGCCGTAACTCGTAGATGCCCGACTCCTTGACCTGTAAGAATCCGCGGGTCACTAGGGTTCCGCCACCGGGATAGGGGGTAGGGCGAACGCCGCCGAATGCATCAAGTTTCAAGGTTTGAACCGGTTCCATGGAATCGTAGTCTGCTCGAGGATCATAGTCCCCCTTGTAGACCGAGACCGTCGGGTCTATGAACTGGGTACCCCAGCGACTGCTTCCCCCATCAACCTTGCCGGCGCCGACCATGTTGGACTGACCCGATAGAATGAAGACCTTGACCGGTTTGTCGGGAGCGCTCGATACCTGACTACGACCTGCTAGTAATACTGCCGGGAGTAAGATAAGGACCAGCAGGCGAATTCCCAGCAAAACCGTATTCATATGAATGTAAAGCTGCTTCCGCAGTTTGTAGAGCGATCCTTGCCCCCTTGGTTACCGTTAAAAGCCCGAGGATTAATCGTTCTTGAGAAGCCCGACCATCGCCTCACCCATGGCCAATCCGACGTTCATGTAGGTCTTGGCATTGCCTCCGTAATGACCGTTGGAGGCTCCGCCCATGGAAACCGGATGGGTGTAGACAACGGCGGCATCGTCCACGTGGACTTTGCCAAAGGCGAACATTCCGTCGATGATCAGCTTTTCGTTGCCTGAAGCCGTTTCCTTGTTTGTCTGGCCGAGGGTGGCGACGACCATCTTGGCCTTAGGGGCTCCGAAATCCTTGCGGAGGGACTTGAAGAGCTGGTGGAGGTTCTTCTCGTACATGGCCGAATGGGCCGCGTTGTAGCGGTCCTTGTCCCCCTGCCACCAGAGAAAGCCGGCGACTTCGTAATTGGTTGCCTCCGGATAGTATTTATTAAGCTCGGCCAACGCTTTTTGCGCCCTGTCCACGTCTCCCAGGTATTGAAGGCCCGCATGCCAGTTGTGCTTGGGGGGGGCGGGCACTTCGCCCTTGGTCCAGCTTGGGTAACGGACTTCATCCTTGTGGGCGGGTGTGACGAGAGTGATTTTCTTGCCCGTCTTCCTGTCGGTCGTCTCGACTTCGTGACGGGGACTGCCGGGAGGTAGGAGGTCCCAGCCGAGGCTCCGGTTTCCGATCGAGCTCTTGAGAATAAGGACGGGGGCATCCAGGGCATTGCCCAGATGGTGCCCGATACCCGTCTCGATACCGATTTTGCTCCCGGAAACGGTCAGCCAGTCGTTGCGCTTTACGCTCGTTTTCCCAGGGCCGCCACTACCCATTACATGTACGTTGCGTACGTCCATACGGGTCGTCCAGTTGCCGGATTCATCAACCATGAAGGGGTAGAGTTGCTCCTCCTTGACGGCGTGCTCGAGCGAGCCCTCCTTGTCTCCCTTGACTTTCCCGAATTCTAAGGTGTTCGACTGGCCCATGATGATGAAAACCTGAACGGGTTCGGACATATCGGCGGGTTTCCCGTCGGGATCGGGCAGGGCATGGACTGCCGAAACAAGGACGAGGGTCGCCAGTAAGGCGGGCGTGATTGTGCGGGTGAGAAGCGTGGTGATTTTCATGGTTTTGAAGAAGCTGGATGGATGATGGGCTTTACAAGGTTCGTTTCCGGGAAGCAAGGTGGACTAGTTCAGTCCCCGATTCTTTCGAATTCACGATGATCTTGCCTTGGATCGGGCAAGTCTTGCTCGAAAACTTCTACCGGTTCGGCGAGGTCTTCAATGGCCCGGTTTACGGATAAGACCGAGGCACCCGCCATCAGCATGGGGCTGGCCAAGCTGATGGCCATGCTTCCCTTGAGGGAATGAGCCGAGTTCGCGACGAAGAGCATCCCGTTCTTGGTTGTTGTGGAAACGCTTCCTTCACCTCGGGCATTTTTGGGAAAGGTAAGGTCGAGCATGGTTCCGACGAAGAAGCCTTCGCCCTGCATGCCGTTCTCCAGTTCGTTCGTTTTCCGGAGGATCTTTCGGAGGCTAGAGAAGAATACGGGGGAGGCGTAGGAGAGTCCCATCCCTTCCATGGGAAGTCCGGCCATGGTTTTTCGAAAGGCGGGATCTTGGGCAAGGCCGGGCTTGGGGAGGAAGAGCTTGTCGGCAAATGCTTTGTCTGATACCAACATCAGTTTGCCGCTCGGGCGGTGGTGGGCGAACATAGCCGTCTCAAAACCGAGCGCCTTGATTTCCTTCCTCTCTTTAACTGATAGAGTTTCGGAATCTATGGCCAGTTGCATGCCAACCCAATTTGCGTTTCGAACAACCCTGAAGGGAGCTCGGTTACCTTGGGCGAGCATGGGCTCAAATGCCTTGACCAGCTCGTCGGCAATCCATCCCAGGCCGTCGATCATGACGGCTCCGCTCAATTGGGGAATTTGTATGCCTTCGGCATCGGGCAGCTCGACCATCTTGTCAGGGTCGGCGTCGAGGATGACCGTAACTTGCGTGTCCAAATCTGCGAGGACCTTTTCGGCCGTGAAGGTAAGGGGTGCGGGAAGAGGCTGCTTGACGGCTCCCTGTACCATGGCCTTGCCCTCTTCACCCATCATGATCCCGGCCGCCTCGAGGACGGCTTCGTATACGACCTTAAGGTTCAGGTCCTGTTCAACCACGAGGTCGCAACCGGCGGGAGCCAGCTTGAGAACTTCGAAGGGCTTTGATTGGCTTCCCATGATGCGGAGAAATGCTTTCGGCCCTTCAGGCACGTGAAGGTAGATCTTGTTGCGGAAGCCATCCTGAATCCTGACCGAGCTTGCTCCGGCTGCGGAAATGGCGTCCAGCCCGGAGACCTTCAGCAGAGCGGGAACGTCGACTTGCGGAATGTCTTGCTCGAACTTGCGCATGTCGTCCATGAAGGACTTGACGAAACCTCCAATGGCGGTCAGGTCTCCATCCACGCTGACGTAGGCATGAACGGTTCCGCCCGGGTCGAGCTGGCTGGTGACGGCCTGAAATCGGGCAGCGTCCGCAGAAGGATCGGGAGGAGGCTGGTCGGGCAGGCTGACCCCTACCCGTGGCATGAGCAACATGAGTGGGGCGAGGAAAACGATTGCTATGGAGGCGGTGTTCATGAGAGTTTTGGATCCAGGTGGTCAGGAGTATCGAAAATCTAATTCCTTGGTAGCGCCCTGGGACTAGACTGGCGATAAGGAAGATGCGCTTCCACGCGAATATTTATCGCTTTATTGCGACGTATTTCTTGGTCGCGGCACCTACGCTTGTCATTTTGTCTTTCTCGGAGGGCCGAGGATGGAGATGCCGTTGGGCATGAAGGGGTGGTAAGTCTTGGATTTTTCGTTGTAGAGCAAGTAGACCTTGACCAAGTCGCCATTCGCGGGAACCGGTTGGTGGCCCTGGGGACCGGGCATGGCTGGAAATCGGATGGAGGGCTGCCATGCCTGTAAAGTCAATGGATCGCCTTTCTTGATCCCCTCGCCCTTGTCTACCATGGTCGTCTCCAGGGTGATCTCGAAAATTCGGTCCCGTGCGATGAGCAGACCGCGCTCGACCTTTGACTTTTGTGTTTTGGAGACTATGGCAACGACTTTGCCCTCAACGACGTGCGTAGCCTCCTCCATCATTTGCTCGGGTGGGCGCGGCGCAACGGCGGCCGAGGCATTAAAGGCAATCCAAGCAAAGAGGCCGACGAATAAGACTGCGGAATGAGGCCTAATGGAGGGTTTCATTTCTAGCCTCAAGGGATCGCCTGAAACATCTGCTTGATGTTCAGTTTGCCGCCAACGAACTCAACCTGCAGGTCAAAAAAACCGGATCCAGGTCCTCCCTTGTGTGGAAAACCTGCGGAAATTTCGTTGCCGCGCTTGCTGAACCGGTTGGGCTTGCTCCAGTCGACCTGGTCCAAGAGCTTATCGTTGATCCTTGGCCCAGGGTCGTAGGTAAACTTACCTTCCAGAAAAAGTCCGAGCATGGCTTCGCATTCCTTGATCTCGATGTCACGGATCGAACCGCAAAGGTAATCCGTTTCACCTACACGAAGAATGACCTTTTTCCTTTCATATGCCTTGCCGGCCCAGAATTCGCCCATTTGGGAATCGCCTTTGCGCGGACCTGCGCCCGGATGGTACCATGGCTTGAAATTTACGTTCAGGACCTTGTAGGAAACTTCCCGGCCATTTACTTCCTTGGCGCCATCCACCCGAATGCCGCGGGCCGCGCTGGGATGGAAATGGATGGTCGAGATTCTGGCGACTTTCGCGACGCCCTGCTTCTTGGCCAAGGCGATTACGATCTTTTCCTGGGCTTCGGTCAATTTTCCCGCCCGATAGTCCCGCTCTATCCCTCCAGGTTTTGTGATGCGGGAGAGGTTTCCCTTTGTCGTTTCGGTTACGCCGGGTGGTGGTGGGATCGCCTTCGAAGGTTGGACTAAAGACAGGCAAAGAGAGAGAAGGGCGAGGTAAGGGCGCTTGATCATGGGGAATTGGGTTTCTTGGGTTTCATGTCGTGACCGTATGCCCGGTCAATATGAATGCGAACGCCATTGAGGTAAACCTTGATTTCATCTTTACCGGAAATGGATACCATAAAGTCCCCGTTTATTTCTTCGGGATGATCGAGGCTGAAACGGAACTGATACTTGCCGTCCAGCCGGACCTTGCAGGTTTGGATTCTTGTTGCGGGCACCGCAATCCATGGCGGATACATTCGACCCTAATAGTCTTTGTTCCCATTGAGTCCCTTGAGCAAGATAAAGGACTGTTCGGCAAATGCATCCTCAACGTAAATCTGTTTTCCAATCAAGAAATCGATGGTGGGCCGATCGTCGCCATGGACCCATGCACTAACGAAGAAAAAGACGATTACAATAGGTCGCGCTTTCATGTAGGTTTTAGAAAGCCTTCCAACCTCCGCCCATGAGCAGTAATTGGGCTTGGGGGGCGTGCGGGTTTCCTTTGCGGATTTTGAGGGAGAGCAGGTAGGGTTTGTCTTTCTTGGGAGTGAACATCGTCTTGTGGGTATAAAGATCACTCTGGGGAGCTCCGACCGACCCCGACCAGCCCCAGTTTTTTAACGGAGCTTTTTCCGAAAATACTTTCGTACCGTTCTCATCTTCGAGTGACATTTCAACCACGGAATCTGCCGCCCCGAAGTTCTTTGGCTTTCCCAGAATCGGAAGAGGATGATCGACCCGCAGGTAGCAAACGAATTTGACTTCAGGCAGTCCCTTGAGTTGATGGACTTGCGTGGCGTCCTTCTTTAAGTCGATTGCTCCAAGATCGAGAACAAAGCGGAGAATTCCCGCCTTTCTTCCATAATCCGTAAAGTTACCATCCCCGGTGTAGTTTAGGTCCGGGTACTTGCGGTCCGTACCGAAACGGGAGACCTCGTCATTCGGTATAAACTGCTTGATCGTCTGGCAACCGCAAAGCAGAAAGAACAGAGCAGTTGCTGCGGTTAACAAGGAGATTTTTTCAGAAGGGAAGAGTGTTTTTTTCATGGAGAATCTTATAGCAAGAAGAGGAGCGGGAGTTGTTCGAACCAAGTAAAAGACTTGTCAAAGAAACGTCATGGACGAGAGGAGCGGAAAAATTCTTCCTCGAAAACCTCTGCCTTGGCTCGTCTGCGTGCCTCTGCCCGGTCCTTGGTTCCGCCAATTTCGAGGATTCTGTCGGTTTTCCAATCTACTGACCTGCGTCGCTCCTTTTCTTCCTTAAAGGAATCGCTGTTTGAAAAACTCCAACCCTTGGAGCTGGAATAACTGCACGAACAGAGGATCAAGGGAAAGAGGCAGGCCAGCAAAAACAAATTCAATTTATTCATTTTACTACTTTTCCTTGCTGACTGCTTGTTGCTTGTCCTTTTTGCCGGGGATCACGAATTCGCCCACCTTGATCACTTCCTTGGAGCCTTGCAAGCGCAAGGTGACGGCCTCAGTCTTAGCGAAAGGCTTGCCGAATTCGGTGGTCATTTCCAGTTGAACGGTGGTGGCCCCCGCAATGACTTGCTGACGGTTACCGTAGTAGTTGACCTGGACTAGGTATTTGCCGGGCTGAGCCCGCTTGAGAAGAAATTCCTCCGGCCCATAGCCACCGGTGTAGTCCGGTGATATGCGTCCTCCGATCTTGGTATTACGGTGCCGGTAAAAGCACTTTTCACCGTTCGGGTCGGTTACCCAAAGGTCCATGTCGGTGTTGTCCGCATCCCAGGTCAGGATGACCCGGACGTCGACGGGAAGGTTCTTGAGCAAACGTTTGTCGAGGTTGCCCGATGCAAGCTCTTTGCCACAGGTTGCGATGATGGCGTTCATCTCGTTAAGCGCTGTCAGTTCGATCTCAGGGAAGCGACCGTTCCATTTGCCTTCCACGACTTGGCGGAGCAGGTCGACGGCACGCTGGTGCTGCTTGTCGGCGGCGAGGGCGAGAGCGAGGTCGCGATAGGACTGAGGTTCTTCTTCGCGCATCTTAAGCACTTCCTCGAACACGGCGACTGCGAGCTTGGGCCGCCCGATCTGCATGAGTCGGTAGCCGAGGATGCGGAGCAACTGCGGATTCTCCAGTTCCATCTCGGCCACATTGGACAGGATGCGCAGGGCGAGAAGGGGTTGTTTCTTTTCCAAAAAGAAATCTGACACGTCGAGGAAGAAGGCGGAACTGCCTTCGTTTTCCTTGCGCTCGGTCAGGTAGATGGAATACCACTCGCCTTCCTTGGCTTTCTTGAGCTTGGCCAGGTAAGGGGTCTTGGGGTTCCACTTCTTTAGCTTGATGCCGCCCGCAGGCGTGGCGCTTTCCGCTAGTCGCTTTCCATTCAATGTGCTTGTGTTTAGCCGTTCAGACCGAATCTGGTTCAGGGAATTGCCCACCAAATTAAGGGCGTCCAACTGTACGTCCCGCCTTAACGATGAAAGTTCTATCTCGGCGTTTGCATTTTCGCCCGCAGCATCAACAATACCCGAAGTTCGGTCTTCCACCATACGAGACTCTTCAAAAGCCCCTTCAAGTTCGGCAGTTGCCTGCGGTGCCGCCTGCAGAGCCGAGGATCCGGGTCTACTTCGCAAAACTCCCAGGTTACTTGGTTTGGGTTTGCCGGGACCGAACTTGAAGGTCTCGTTCCACCAAGCGACTCTTTGCTCGAATTTTTTGATTACGCCGGCGATCCGTTCCTCACGGCTTTTTTCCTTTTCCTTTTGCTGTTGTTCGATCTTGGCTAAGTATTGTTGGCGCAGGTCGGCCTCGGGGGGAATGATGCGGTGGGCCACGTAATCCTCCAAGCGGTCGAGCACGATGAGCGAAGTGTTGCGGGTGACGATGGAGTGCTCCTTTCCCAATTCGGTGATTTCATCCTCATGCTTGTTCGGACGAAGCTCGAGCTCGGCGATTTTCTTCTGGGCCCAGATTCTCCGGGCAAGACCGCTGTCCGAGGCATGGGCCTTGCGGTCGAGGGCGATCTTCTCGGTGTGGATAACTTTTCCCCCCGAACCGAATTCCAAAGTGATGGAAGCGTTCTTGCCCTTGAGCATGCCGGCCAAAGAGAAAGAACCATCGACTGGTACGGCGGTTCGCGGATAGGTCTCGCTGACGCCTTCACCGGTTTGCTTGATACCGAGGAAGGAATACGGAACCGAGGAAAGCTTGGCCAAAGCTTGCTCATTGGTCAGCTTGGCGAGGTTCAAGTAAGAGCCTGCGGTGGCTTGGGAAAGGTGGCGCAAGTAGGCGTGTTCCGCTACGGGGGAGGAATTCAAGGTGTAAATTGGGGGTTTGCCGTGAACCAGCTCGGACTGACCGAAATTGGATACCCCGTCGGTGGAGAGGATGAACTCGTCGCAGGCATATTTCGTCAGGTCGACGACTCCGAGCTGAGTTGCGCCGTCATTGGGCAGTTCCCGCAGAAGCTTGGCCAGTTTCTTCCAGTCCCCCTTTGGGATGCTGAATTCGCGGTGCTTCTCAAGTTCATTGCGGAAAACCACCAAGGTGACCGTAAGGTTTCCGATTTTTGAGAAGTATTCTTCGAGAACGGCGAGCTCCTTTTCCAGGTTGCGGTTACGGGCCGAGGCGGAGGCGTCCCAAATCAGGCCGATCTTTTGGGGCAAGGTCTTGGGCTTGCGAATGACTTTGGGGTTCATGCTCAGGTAAAAGTAGGTCTTTTCTCCCTCTTGCTCGATGAAGATGCGCTGCCTGTCACCTTGCTTGGGAAGCAGGAAGGCGAGGCTTTGGTTGGGCAGGTAGTTTTCCCGCTTGGTCTCGGCGAGAAAGGATTCGTTCCATTTCTCGAAGCGCAGGTTGGCAAGCTCGTTGGATCCGAGATCGGGAGCAACCTCCTGCTTGAACACTTCGGCCCGGAGGTGAAATCGGTCGACCATAGCCTTGAAGTGAAGGGGTAGGGAGTAGAGAAAGCCTTTGCCCGCATCCTTGAGCTCCTGCTCGTAGGCGATGACGATCTTCTTGTCGCCCTTTGCGGGGATTGGGTAGACGCGCGCCTTGAAGACGTTTCCCTTGGTCCATTCGAGCAATCCGGGATCGATCCCTTGGCGGACGATGCTCTCGAAAACCTGCCGACCCTTGGCCTTTTCCACCACCACGCCCTCGCGGAGCTTGCCGTTTACGGTCATGGAAAAGCGGGAAACGGTCTGTCCTTCTCCAAGAGGGAAATTGAGCCGGCCCTCGAGGACGCGGTTGAGGTCGTTGTGAAAGTTCATCGTCATGGTGGTGACCGCGAGGTTGGCCACCACCTTCACGTCTATCGTCAGTTCGTCCATGCGAAGAGGAACGTACTCGTCCGCTCCTCCTCCCTTGACGGCTTTGAGCATTACCTTGGTCCCCTTGGGAATTGTTTTCAAGCTGCGGTGTCCGGGCACGGGCTTGGCCAGGCTGCCTTTTCCCTTTTCTTCCGTTACCTGGATGCGGGTGAAATCGCGCTTGTTCACCAGAACGGCATAAACCGCTCCTTCCTCAAGCCCTCCTTCACTGGTCGGCTTGAAGGAAACCGTCCCGTCGTCCATTACGCGGGTAATCTCAAATTCGATCAGGGTGACGTCCGAGCCCTTGATCAGAATTGTCGGGAAGCGGGCGTCCTGAGCGTTGGCAAACGCGGTGCAGAGAGAAAAAATCACAGTGCGGAGGAGAAGACGGAAGAGCTTGATCATCATTTTCGACGTTTCTTGGATTGAATCACCGCTCCTTAGACGCTCGAAACCGGGTTTCATTAGAAATTTTTTAGGTTTGGAAGAAAAAGTCTTGATTTCTCGTGAAGGATTTGACCCGGGTTCTCTTTTGAAGCTATCTTCGCTTTCTTGAAAAACCTTCTCTTTGTTTTATCCCTTATCCCTCTTGTTTTTGCTTTTGGAGCTTACGAGCCCAAGGAGGGCGACCTTTATTTTCAGTCCTTGCCTCGAAACGCGGTGGTTAATGCAATCGAGGGGGCTTCGGAGTCTCCCTACTCGCATTGCGGAATTCTCGTTCGGAAGGGCGACCGATGGTTCGTACTCGAAGCAATCGGACCGGTTAGGGAAACCCCTTTGGCGAAATGGATCAATCAATCCCGTGACAGGCATTACGACGTATTCCGCCTAGGAGCAAAGCATGCGAGGCATATTCCCAACTTTATTAAGGCGGCGAGGAAGTACATGGGCAGACCCTATGACATCCGTTACCGGATGGATGATGAGAAAATTTATTGTTCGGAACTGATTTTCAAGGGCTATCGGGACGCAACCGGCGAGCAATTGGGGAAACTGGTCAAGTTCGGTGATTTGAAGTGGGTCCGGCACACACCCGTCATACTTGCCATCGAGGGAAGCATACCGCTCAACCGTATCATGATCACCCCGAGGCACTTGTCCGAAGCCAATCAGTTGGAAAAGGTTTTCTCTTCCAAGGAGAAGATCCGCAAGAAGCGTTAGGATTGGGAATGGATTTCCCTGATCTCGCTTGCGATCAGGGACAGGCCTTTTTCCACCACCTCGTCGTCCTGAGCGTAGGTTACCCGGATGCATTCGTCCTTGTGAGCCCAATCCTCGTCTAGACCGGGAAAGAAATAGTGACCGGATACCACGAGCACACCCTTTTGCTTGAGGCGCTCGTAGAGTTCCCTCGTGCTTATGGGCAAGCCCTCGAACCAAAGCCAGAGGAAAAGGGCGCCCTCGGGCTTGTGAATGGCGAAAGGGAGGCCTTCCATCTCGCGCTGCAACTGGGCCACCGCCCGGTTGGCCTTTTCCTCATAGAAGGGCCGCACGACTTCCCGGCTGATACGGGTAATCTCTCCAGTCTTGACCATGTCGAGGGCAAGGGCGGGACCCATGCCGCCGGGGGCAAGGCTGAAGACGGAAGTCATCTTGGAGACGATCCGGATGGTTTCCTCGCAGGCGATCACGATGCCCGTGCGCAGACCGGGCAGGCCGAGCTTGGAGAGGCTCATACAAACGACGACGTCCTCGTCCCAGACCGGTTGGACGTCCTCGTAGATAATGTTGGGGAAGGGGGTTCCGTAGGCGTTGTCGATAATCAGGGGTATTCCTTTGTCCTTGGCGAGCACGCGAAGCCTCTCGACTTCCTCATTGGTGACGACGTTACCGGTCGGGTTGGTCGGGCGGGAGAAGCAGACGGCCCCCGTTTCCTCATTCAGTTCCAAATTGTCGAAATCGATCTGATACTTGAAGAGGTTGTTTTCCAATCGGGCGATCCCGGGACGATTGGCCCGGAAGAAGTTCCTTTCCAGCCCGACTTCGGAATAGCCGATGTATTCGGGGGCGAGCGGGAGAAGGATTTGCTTGCGCCGGGTTTTTCCGAACCGGCCGGCAAAGAGGTTGAACAGATAAAAGAAACTGTTCTGGCTTCCGTTGGTGAGGGCGAAGTTCTCGGGTCCGACCTTCCATCCGAATTCCGAGCGGAAAAGTTCGACCAAAGACTCGATGAAGAGCTTGGCTCCTTGCGGAGTATCGTAGTTTCCGATCACCCGTTCGAATTCGCCCGGTTGGGCGAGCATGTCTTCCATGCGTTTGCGGAACAAGGCCTGCACTGGAGGGACGTGACTGGGGTTGCCTCCCCCAAGCATGAGGGGAGCGGGATCGGCGACAAGGGCATTGCCCAGGTCATCCATCAATTCCCCGATGCCGATCCTGGCGGCAAAGCGTTTCCCAAAGTCAGAGTGTTCCATGGTTCAGTTTAAAGAGTGAAAGGCTCTTAGGCATAGAACCAAAGGCTGGGGCAAGCGAAACAATTTTGATTGTCGAAGAGTTCGGATCAAAACTTCAGGAAGAGGACCCGGAAAGGTTATTCATGAAGCAGGAAGGCGGAGGCTTCCGGACGGTCTTTGTCTTTCCACCCATAGAATAAGAGCATGCCCTCTACGATGCTTCCATCCGGTCGGACCACGGGTTGAACGTTGTTGAAGCGCCAACCTTGGTAAAGCTTTTGGCGCGGAGTAACGTCTCGGAGCTTCTTCCATGAACTGCCCTTGTCCGCGGAAACCCATTCCTCGATCCGGCCACCGCCGTGCTTGTCCATGTATCCGCCCGCGAGGTACCCCTCTCCGACAATAAGGTAGGCGTGAAGAATCCCCTTGGCGTCCCGGGACAGGTGTCCGCTGTTCCACTGGTGATTCGATGAGCGGATGAGGGTTTGCTTCCACCGGCCCTTCTTGCGGTGAACGTAGTAATAGTCATGAGAGCGGATGTTTTTCCCGGAAAGAACGTGAAGGAAGGAAGGCTCGTCCTTCCCGTCCAAACAGACGACCGGAGGGATGCCCGCTCCTCGCCATTCGGTATCCCAAATCCGGCAATGGGCTTTTGCGTAGTCCAAGTCTACGGGGGTAGTGACGGAAGCTCCGTCGGCATTGTATACCGCATGATTACGCAGGTCGATCGAGAGGTAGGACAGGTTGTACTTCCACTCGTTGTTGACCAAGCGGTCGTAGCGTGGGTT
>CEVF01015475.1_pt1 | contig 46502 bp, 30 predicted proteins | sample 356441 | NCBI WGS metagenome assembly CEVF01 (sample SAMEA2622765, study PRJEB7988) | marine metagenome | biome: marine biome (ENVO:00000447); feature: surface water layer (ENVO:00002042); material: "saline water (ENVO:00002010), including plankton (ENVO:xxxxxxxx)" | depth 5 m | reverse complement strand
TTCACCGACGGGCATGTCTCCGCCTCCGTGTGCAGCCCTTCACGGGCCGGCCTGATGACGGGCCGTTATCAGCAACGGTTTGGACACGAAGCAAATTCCCCTCCTCCTTCCGACGGCATGGACCTGAAACAAATCACCCTTGCCGATCGTCTCAAAAAACTCGGCTACCGGACCGGACTCATTGGAAAATGGCACTTGGGAAACAGTGATGAATTTTATCCGGCCCGTCGTGGGTTCGATTACTTTTACGGCCTGCGGTCCGGTTCAAGAAGTTATTTCTACCACGCCAAAAAGGATGACAAGCCAGGCAACCCAAAAGCGATTGAAGAGAATGGCAAACAGGTCGAATTCGATGGATACCTGACTGACGTGTTCGGACAAAAAGCGATCGATTTCATCGAGGCAAAAGACGACGAGCCTTTCTTCCTCTTTCACTCGTTCACCGCCCCTCACGGTCCCATGCATGCGACCGAGGAAGACAAGCAGTTGTTTTCATCAATTGAAAACCCGAAGCGCAGGACTTATGCGGCCATGATCTGGGCAATGGACCGGGCGATCGGCCAACTGGTTGATTTCCTGAAAGCATCCGGGGAATTCGAGAACACGTTGATTTGGTTCCTTAGCGACAACGGAGGAGCGACCGGAAACGCTTCGATCAACCTGCCCTTGGCCGGACACAAGGGAATCAAATTCGAAGGTGGAACCCGTGTTCCGTTTTTCGCGCATTGGCCCAAACGATTCAAGAAACCCAAAAATTTCGATTCGATGACGATCTCCCTAGATATCATGGCTACCTCGCTGGCCGCCGCCGGGGCGAAGGAGGAAAGTTTGAAGAACTTGGACGGAGTGAACCTGCTGCCCTTTATCGAAGGGAAGAAAGACGGCCATCCTCATCAGCATTTGTTCTGGCACAAGCTCTGGTTCTCGGCGATGCGCGATGGTCCGTGGAAGTTAATCTACGTACAGGATTACGGCTATGCCCTCTACAACCTCGGCAAGGACCTTGCAGAATCAAAAAACCTCATAAAAACAGAAGGCAAACGGGCAGGGAAAATGATTGCAAAGCTCAAGGAATGGAAAGCCGGACTGGAAAAGCCACGCTGGGGTGAGGCGGAGATATGGTTCCGTACGCATAGCAAGAACCATATTAGGATTATCGAGGGAGGATAGGCTCCCCATCCCATCCGGAATCAATCCCCGACGAAACGGTAAACGCTGTCGTCGAGTGACAGGCCCACGGTTCCCGCCCGGTCCGAGCCTTGGCGGAATTGGGACCACCAGCCCTTGGAAGGACCGTGAGACGATCCCTTGACGGCATAAAGCTTTCCATCCCAAGATCCGAAATAAATCGTGCCGTCCGGGCCAAGATACGGGGAGGAATCTACCTTTCCTCCCGTTTTCAGGGACCACTTCTCCTTGCCCGTGCGGGCATCCAGGGCGTAGAAATTGGAATCCTCCGAGCCGACGTAAAGGACCCCATCGGCCCCAATGGCCGGGGTTGAATAAACCTCGCCCCCGGTACCGAATTCCCAGACCTTCTCCCCGGTCTTGCCGTCCAGGGCATAGACTTTCTTGTCCTCGGACCCGAAATAGACCAGGTTGCCGGGACCAAGGGCGCATGAACCCTCGACGTCTGCACCCGCCTTGAATTCCCATTTCTTGACCCCCGTCTGTGAATCGATGGCATACAGCTTGTTATCGGCCGAACCCGTGTAGATGGTTCCTTCCAAGCCACTGGAAGAAGAGCCGTACGGGCCCACTGCGGGGGAGGATCCGACGCGCCCCCCGGTAGCGAATGCCCACTTCATTTTTCCCGTCTTCCCGTTGAGGGCATAAACCTTGTTATCCATGGCCCCGACGAAGACGGTTTCCTGCAGGCCGATGGCAGCGGAAGAACAAACCCCCCTCTTGAAGATGCTCTCGTCCGATTTCCAGATCACCTTTCCGGTCGCCCCCCTCAGTGCATAGACCCTGCCGTCCATGGACCCGACCACGATCACGTCTCCCTTTGCAATGGAGGGGGAGGAATACACTTTTTCCCCAGTCGCAAACTCCCATTTCTTCTGCCCGGTCTTGCCATCGAGGGCATAGACATTCTTGTCCAGGGAACCCACGTAGACGGTCCCATCCGTCCCCACCGAAGGCGTTGAGAGAACCTTGTCCCCGGTCGCAAACTCCCATTTCCTTTCCCCGGTCTTGGCGCTTACTGCGTAGACCTTCTTGTCCTCCGAGCCGACGTAAAGCGTGCCATCGGGCCCAATCGAGGGGGAAGAACGGATGGCGGCTCCCGTTTCAAAGGTCCAGACCGGTTCCCCGACCTCAACCCCGGAAACCTCGGCGCAAATCGTCAGAAGCGTCAGGAAAAAGGACGAGCGGGACGGCATCGAACCCGGGCCGAGGTCAGTCCTTGATCGGCACGACCCAGATGTTCCGGAAGCGGACCGGGTTGCCGTGGTCCTGCATCTTCAACGGCCCTTTGTCTCCATGCTTCTTGTATTCGGAAATGGAATGGGGACCGCGCCAGCCGGTTCCGCCACTCAGTTCATGGTTGTCGTGGATGACGTGACCATTGTGGACGACGTGAAACTTGGCCTTTCGGGTAACCTTCCCCTTGTCGTCGAAAGTGGGGCGATTGAAGGTAACGTCGTAGGTCTGCCACTCTCCGGGTCCGCGCGAGGCGTTTACCAGTGGCTTGGCCCGTCCGTAGAGGGCTCCGCACTGACCGTCCGGATAAGTAACGTTATTGTAGGAATCAAGGACCTGGATCTCGTACTGACCCATCAGGAAGACCCCGCTGTTACCACGGCCCTGCCCGTTGCCCTTGGCTACCTTTGGAGTCGCGAACTCGACGTGCAGCCGACATGAGCCGAACTCCTGCTTGCTGATCAGATAGCCTCCGCCCCGGACGGACTCGAGGGATCCGTCCACCAGCTTCCATTTGGTCGGCTTGCCGTTTCCCGCTACCCAGTTCGAGACGGTCTCCTCAGTCCCGTCGAAGAGGACGATGGCATTCTTGGGGGGCTTGGCGGCCTCGGCGTCGTAGGGCTTGGGTTTCACGACCTTGGGCTGGGGCTGCTTCTTGGGATCGGCCTCGTGTACCTTGATGCCGTTGATGAACATGTACTCCGTCTTTCCGCGCATTTCCTTGCGGATCACGGGTTCCTTCTGCTTGGCGGCAAAGGCCGACAGGGCGGCCAAGAGGATGGAGGAGGTGAACAGGGTTGTATATCTCATGATGGTCGATTCCTCCCGTAATCTTGCTTCTTGTCAATGTCATAGGCATTCGGATAGCATTATATTTTCCTCCCCGGGATCAACCGAAGTCAACCTCCCGCCCGTCATTATCCGACCCAAGAACATGAAAGCCTTTGCCCCCGCCCTGCCGCTTCCGGCATGCTTGTTCCTGCTCCTGAATGCGGCAAGGGCCGACAACGGCCTGGCTCCGGAGGTCACCGACCTCAATGCCCAGGACGTCTCCTTTGAGCGGGAAAAGGACCTTCCCTACCTGGACGAACCCTTCCTTAGCCTCTCCCCCCGCCAGAGGAAGGATCAGTTGCCGGTAGGAACGCTCGGCGTGGACGGCGGCATGGAAAAGCTCGTCCTGAAGTATGCCCGCGAATTGGCCAAGCCTTCGGAAAACCCGAAAAGCGGCAAGACCGACAGCCTGCTCATTGCCTACAAGGGAAAACTCCTCTTCGAGTCCTATTTCCGGCGGGGCCGGGCCAATTACCCCCACTACCAGATGTCAATCACCAAATCGTATACGACAATGGCCTTGGGCCGGGCCATGCAACTGGGCCACCTCTCCATGGAGGACTTGAACAAGCCCGTCCTTTCCTTTCTGAAAATACCGGACGCCTCCAAACTGGCCAAAGGGGCCGACAAGATCACCCTGCACGAAGCCATGCACATGAGCTCGGGGATTAGGCTCCCCCATAAAAAAATCCAGCAATTGATCGACCAGCCCGAAGGACTCCTCGGGCAAGGACAGGTTCAGGCTTACCTTCAATTCAGCGCCCCCATCTCCCCCTACCCTCGCGATTACAAATACCAAGCTTCCGATCCATCCATTACGATGCAGATACTTCAAGCCGTCATCCCCGGAACTGCAGAGGATTTCATCCGGGACGAACTGCTTAAGCCCATGGGCATCCTTTCTTACCACTGGCAGGAAGACCTGAGCGGTCTGCCCAAATCGGCCGCCGGTTCAAGCTTGCTCTCCCGCGACATGGTGAAGATGGGTCTGCTCGTACTAAATGGAGGCAAATGGAAGGGTAAACAACACCTACCCCGAGCATTCGTAAAAAAGGCCACCTCTCCAATCGTCCAAACAAGTCCAAGCAATCACTACGGATACTTCTGGTGGCGCCAGACCTGGGAAATTGCTCAAAAAAAATACCCCTGCATCCAGGGACGGGGAGCGGGCGGACAATTCATCTTCATTCTCCCCACCCTCGACCTCGTGATCGTCGCCACCGCTCACAACAAGGGAATGGGCAAGATGCTTTGGGAAATCCCCGGTTACCTCATCCCCGCCTTCCACGAAGCTTGAACCTGCTCAACCATGAAAAAATCATACCTGCTCACGCTACCACTCCTTTTCATCTCGGCCTCCCTCTGCTCGGCCAAGCAGAGGTGGATGGAACACAGCAGGTTCGGCCTGATGTTCCACTACGAGGCTTTCGTCGACCACTCGACCGAGTCCTACAACCGGACCATCGACTCCTTCGACGTAAAAGGGTTCACGCAGGCAGTCGCAAGCACGCAAGCCGACTACATCATTTTCGTAATCGGTCAGCACTGGGGAAAGTACTGCGCCCCGAACAAAGCCTACGAAAAACTGCTCGGCGTGAAGAACGGGGTCTGGACCTCGAAGCGCGACCTGATCATGGAAATCGCTCAAGGACTTGCCGAGCAGGACGTCAAGCTGATCCTCTACATGACCGCCCGGGCCCCCATGCGCCACTACAAGGTGATTCAGGCCATGCAGGATACTCTGCCCAGCATCAACGGGAAACCGGTCGGTCCCGAGATCGACCCCATGTCTCACCCCCGCAAAGTCAAAGGATTCCTGCGCAGCGAAAACCAGCCCCCCAACCCGCAATTCCTCAAGAATTGGGGGGACGTCTGCGGGGAATGGTCGAAACGCTATGGCAACCTCGTTTCCGGGTGGTGGTTCGACGGGTACAAGACCGAGATGAGGGATTCCTACGAGGACCTGAAAAAGGAGAAGCACAACGTCGACTCCTGGGTCCAGGCGGTACGCTCGGGTAACCCGGATGCCGAGCTTGCCTTCAATGCAGGCGCCCACCCTCTCCTCTCCCTTTGCACGGGCGGTAAATTATGCCCGCACCAAACCTTCACCTCGGGCGAAAACCACGGCTTTTACCAACGGGTCAAGAAAGGACGAGGAAAAGCCCTCACCCCCAAGAACTTTCCCGCCCCCAAGGGGGTCGTCTGGCACCTGCTCATGCCCGTAAGCAATGGATGGGGGGCCGGCACCAAGCCGAAGTTCGACCTCGACGTCCTGACGGAAAGAATCGGGGCCATCAACAAGGAGGGAGGACTGGTCACCCTCGACACGCCCATCTCCCCGGATGGAAAAGTTCCGGGCGAAGTCCTCAAAACCCTCGCTCAACTGGGCAGGAACCTACCCCGAAAATAGCTTGGACACGGCTTTTGCAGGCCGAATTATTGCCTTGGAAAGGAAGGGGGAATCCTGTTGCCTCTGTGAATGAACAAACCTACCTCGACCCGTCGGAAGTTTTGCCGGGGAATCGCCTTGGCCGGTTCTCTCGCCCCCTTCTCCTCCTCCGCAATCGGACCCATCAAGCGCGCGGGAAGCCCAAGATTGAAACTAAGTTTGGCCGCCTATTCCTTCCGCGGGCAGCTCACCGCCAAGCCCGGATCGCCCGGAGCCATGGACATGATGGGCTTCATCGACTGGTGCTCCTCTCAGGACTTGGACGGCTTCGAGCCCACCTCCTATTTCTTCCCGAAGGAGATCACCCCGGATTATCTTGCTCAAATGAAAAGGAAGGCCCACCTGCACGGGCTGGACGTAAGCAGCGGGGCGATACGCAACGTCTTTACCCTTCCCGACGGTCCGGAACTGGAAAAATGGCACGATCACGTCGATACCTGGGTCGACCACTACTCCGCCATCGGATGTCCCATCATCCGGGTCTTTGCGGGCAAGGCCCCCAAGGGAGTCTCCGAGAAACAAGCGATCGACAACGCGGTGCGAAACCTGAGCAAAGCCTGCAAGCGGGCGGGCGAAAAGGGGATTATCCTCGCCTTGGAAAATCATGATTTCCTAATGGATTCCCGCCGTTTGGAAGCCATCGTGAAAAGAGTGGACTCCCCTTGGTTCGCGGTCAATCTGGACTCCGGGAATTTCATCGACAAGGACGCCTACGAAGCCTTCGAGCGGACCGCTCCCTATGCCGCCACCGTTCAGCTCAAGGTCGAGCTCCGGGATAAGTCAGGCAAGAAGGTGCCGGCCGACTTCAAGCGCCTCATTGGAATCCTCAAGAAGGCGAATTACCGTGGCTACGTCGTGCTTGAATACGAAGCCAAGGAGGATCCCTTCACGGCGATCCCCCGCCACCTAAAGGAACTCAGGGGGCTGCTCTAGCCCGGGGAGCCGAAAACGCTCCCACGGTCATTCCGGCCAGCACCGTTACGCAAAAACTGATCAAGCCATTGAGGACGGGCCACAGGTCGATGGAACCCGACGAGCGGGCGAAGTGAATCGCCAGCACGGTAAGGAACCCGACTAGTGCTCCGATTAAGCCACTGTGCCCGCACGGGCGCTTGGTGAACACGCCAAGAAAAAAGATTCCGCCCACCGGACCGAGAGCCATCCCGATGAAGGTATTGTAGGAATCAAAAGCCGACTTCATGCCCGTGTAGGCAATCAATGAGGCCACCGATATTCCGATGACGCCAAGAATCAAAACTACCCTTTGCGCAACCTTCAGCCTTTGTTTGTCCGAAGAGCCGGGCTTTAGCACGCGCCCGTGAAAATCGGTCACGTAAGCGGTGGCCACCGAGTTGAGGGAAGAGGAAATGGTCGATTGGGCGGCGGCGAAGATACCTGCCACAATCAACCCCGAAACCCCCACCGGCAGGTTTTGAAGGATGAAGAAGGGAAGGATTCCATCGTTTCGTTCCATAGCCGGATCAAGCAGGGCGGGCTGGGTTTGGTAGAAGGCATAGAGGGCAACGCCGAGGCTGAAGAAGAGGAGGGATCCGAGGATTGCCATGGGCATGTTCAGCCACAGGGAGCGGGCCGCTTCCTTTTCCGTTGGGGTGGAGACGTAGCGCTGGACGACGTCCTGACCGGCCGTGTAGGACGGGAGGGAGGCGAACATGAAGCCTGCAAGAATGACCCAGGCGGAATTCGTAGCGGAGCCGAAATCCAAGGTTCCCCAGTCAACGGTCAGGATCTTGGAATCGGCTTGGGCAACTTCGATGATCGCCCCCAGTCCACCCTCCATCTGGAAAACGATCACGAGGATGCAAAGAAGGGCTCCCCCGAGCAACACGATTGCCTGGATCGCATCCGTCCAGACCACCGCTTCCAGCCCTCCCATGACGGTATAGGCGATGCAAAGGATGCCAATGGAAAGAATCGCCAGGTAGATATCGATGTCCGTCACGCTGGACAAAGCCAAGGCAGGCAGGTAAAGAACGATCGCGATCCGCCCGACGTGAAAGAGCATGAACAGGGCGCTCGCGATCAACCGGGAGGCCAAGTTGAAGCGTTGCTCGAGAAATTCGTAAGCCGAGGTTACGTTGAGCTTGCGGAAGAAAGGAAGGTAGTAAAACACGACCAGAGGAATGATGATCATCATGGGCCACATCCCTATCCAGGAATTCATATTGCTGGCGTATGCCTTGGCGGGAATTGCCATGAAGGTGATGGCCGAGAGCATGGTTGCGAAGATCGACAGACCGGCCACCCACCAGGGAATCCGCTTGCCTCCCCGGAAATAGGCATCGGTCGAGGAAGCGGCCTCTCTCTTCATGAAGAAATATCCGATGGACACCATCAGAAGAAGATAAAGCCCGACCACCAGCCAGTTGAGCAATCCGAAGGAGGAGAAAGTACGGACAATCTTTCCCTTGAAAACCTGAGTGGTACGCACTCCGGGCTGTTTCTCACCCGAGGGTACGAGGTATTCTCCGTTTGGCATGAAGACGACCGGGACCGTTACGGGAACGTCCATTTCAGCAGGCAGTTCACCGGCTTCGACCCAGGTATCGGTGAGGACGTGATAGGCAAGAACCGTCCGGGGGAAACCGGGGTGCTCGTGCCCTTGACCATTGATCTCGGGCCGGGCGGCCACCTGCTCCTCGACGTAAGGAGCGGTTACGCCCCCGAGCATCAGCAAGTGCGAGCTTCCCGAAGGAATTGCCCGGTAGGGAGCGGCAGAGGAACCTTGGGGAAGATCGGCGATCCGGGTCCACCTGCCCGCATCCGGATCGAACCGGTAGCAATCGCGCAGGAAATCGAGTTCTTCAGCCTCCAGGCGGTCCTCCGGATGTTCGAGTTCCGAATCCGACTGGGAGTCCCGACCACCGAAAAGAAAGATCTTTCCATCATGCGAACCGACCACCGAGTGCATCCTCCCCCGGGCTTTTTCGGGCCAGGAAAGTTCCTCCCACTTGAGTGGAGAACTCCCGAAATCCATCCGGAATGCCTTGCGGACGGTTCCCTCGGGCGATCTTCCGGAGAAGAGGTATATCTTGTCGTCCATGGCCAACCCGCTTGATTCGGCCAGGGCGACGGGCAAGGGAGGAAGGGGCTGCAGGAGGACCTCCGGTCCCGCGTCGACGAACTTGAGCGTAAGCATGGCGACGTCCGACACGGGCTTGTTCTCTGCGTCGCTGCCGCCCAGCATGACGATGGAGTTGTTTTGCTCGGGCAGGCTGACCGAAACACCGTAGGCCAGGGCCCTGGGCAGCTTGAGGCTGGAAACCGTCCACTCCTTGGAGCCTTCGGGCAGGAGAAAGATCCGGTCGTGCCAAACCTTCCTTCCACCCTCCCACGGATAAGAATCCGGGAAATTCGCTCCGCCTGCAACCACGAGGGTGCCCGACGAAACCCCCGCAAACGGACCGGCAAACCCATGTTCATCCGGGATCGGAATCCCTTTTTCCCAGGCAACCGGGGATGACCCGGCCGCGACTTGGCTCAGGCAGAGCAGAACGGGGAGAAAGAGAACAAGCGTCCGGTTCATTTCGATCCGACAATCTTTTTGAGCGGGAGGGTCTTGAACTCAATTCGCTGATAGCTGCTCCTCTGTCCCTTGTCTCCGGCCTCGAAAAGAACCCCGAGGATTCCCTCGCGCACCAGGACCAGGTCGCTGTAAGCGGCCGGGCCAACGTGGATCAGCGGCCCGTCCTTCCAGCTCTTGGCTTCATCGGTGGAATAGCGCAGCCGCAGGTCGCTCCGGCCCTTCCCTGACGGCCCGTTCTCATCGGGGCCTGAAAAGACGATCAATCCCTTGCCCACGCCCAAGAGGGCGCATTGAACGACGGGAGGATCAAGGACCCCCGCCAAGGGGCGAAAGCCCTTCCAGTCGGGACTGCCTGATTGAAAGCTTTCCCCACCATCCTCGCTCAAGGCAGCTCCCCGGGTTCCCTTCGCCTCGCCATGCTGGTCGCGGGTATTGAAATAAAGGGTCCCGTCCTCCAGCTCGACCACCGTGGTTTCGTTGGCATTCAAGCCGTCGCCATAGCTGTCGTCCACCGCCCCGAGCCTCCAGGTCTTTCCATGGTCGTCGCTGATCACGGCATGGGCTCCGAGAGGTCCTCCGTCCTTGCCCGCCTTGCCGACCCGGTGATCGCAGGGAACGACCAAGCGGCCCCGGTGCTTTCCCTCTTGCAACTGGATGGAATGAACGGGACCGGTCGCATACCACCCCCAACCCTTCTTCTTCACGCTCTTGGTTATTTCCCGGCGGTCCGACCAAGTGGCCCCGTGATCATCGCTCGAGACCACGAAAACCCGGTCGTTCTCCAACGTAAAAGGAAGCCAGATTCTGCCCGGGTGATCGGGATCGAGCAAATCGACGACGGGAGCGGGGTTGCCGATCGTAATGTCCTTGGTTCGTCCACCGAGGACCTTTACGAAATCGGAACTTTCCTGAACGACCTTGAGGGAGCCCCAGGATTTGCCCTCATCCTCGGACCGCTTGACGACCAGGTCGATCTCGCTTGCATCCCCCCCTTGACGGGCCTCGCAAAAAGCGAGCAAATGACCGTTCGAAGCCTTTACCACGGCGGGAATCCTGTAGATGCGATAGCCATCCTCCCCCGCCTTGAAGACGGTCGTCGCCCACAAGGGATGCGCGGCGGGAAAAGCGGAGAAAAGGGTCAGGATGAGCAAATGGCATGTCTTCATGGTTCGATTGGGGGGATTCAGTTCTTCGCCTTGCTCTCCTCAACAAGGGGGTTCGGCAGCATGGGCTCGGCCCGAACCTCTTTCTTCCAGGCATGGAGACGGGCGAGCAATTGCTTGGTTTTCGCAGTCTCGGACTTGGAAAGATCCCTGCTTTCTCCCAAGTCCCTGGACAGGTCGTATAGTTCCACTCTTCCGCTCTCGAGAAACTCCATCAATTTCCAGGAACCGCTCCGGATCACGGAATGAGGGGCGCTTTGCGGATGCTGGTTGTAGTGCGGGTAATGCCAGAAGATCGGCTTTTTCTCGAGAGCGCCCTTGCCTTTGAGGGCTCCCGCCAGGCTTCGACCATCGAGGTGCTGATGGGGCCTCATGGACAGTCCCGCCATTTCCAGAATGGTTGGGTAAAGGTCGCTGCTGGTAGCGGGGACTGCGCAAGTCTTCCCCTTTCTTTCCACCCCGGCCCCCGAGATAATCAGAGGGACCCGGATTCCGCCCTCGTAGGGCGAGCCTTTGTTGGCCCGCAGGGGCGCGTGGTTGGTGGCCCGGGCAAAGCCCCCGTTATCCGAAGTGAAGAGAACCAGAGTATCTTTTTCCATGCCCAGTTCGCGTACCGCATCCATGACCTTGCCCACCGCATCATCCACGCTCTCGACCATGGCCGCGTAGATTGGGTTGCCCTGGCGCTTATCCTTGGGAACCTGCTTGTAGCGCTCGATCTTTTCCTTTTTTCCCTGCAGAGGAGTGTGCACGGCGTAAAAAGGGAAATAGAGAAAGAAGGGCTTCTTTTGTCCATTCTCCTTGATCAGCTTGACCGTTCCCTCCGCCAGAACGTCGGTCAGGTAATCGCCCTTCGAGCCGCCCGTAAAGGCCTGCTTGCTCGCCCTCAGTTTGGTCGTGGGGATGCCCCAGGTCCCCTTGAAGGGATGAAAGAAGCTCCCGGGAGCCCCGTGATCGTCCCCGCCAAGGTTGTGATCGAACCCATGGTGCTGAGGGAGTGAAAAGGGAGCCCCTCCGAGGTGCCACTTGCCGGCATGAAAAGTCGCATAGCCCTCCGCCCGAAGGTTCTCCGCAAGGGTTCTCTCCTCCAGGGGGAGTGACCTCAGAAAACGACCGGTCCTCATCTTGTGGCCATTGGGGTTCCATCGCCCGTCGGGCAACCACTGGGTGAGCATCAGCCTGGCCGGGTACTTGCCGGTGAGGATGGCGGCCCGGGTCGGGGAACAGACCACGCAAGCGGAATAGGCATCCGTGAAGCGCACCCCCGAGGAAGCCAAGGCATCAATATTGGGTGTCTTGTAATATTTGCTTCCTTGGCAGGAGAGATCCATCCATCCCAAGTCGTCGACTAAAAAGAGAATGACGTTCTTTCCTGCTGCAGCCTTTCCAAAATGCACAAGAAGGAGGGATATCAAAAGTTGGAAAGACAACTTGGCTGTCATGGCTAGGATAGATGGATTAAAAAAGAACACTGGAACGAGAGGAATTGATGCGGAAAAAATCGAACGGTGCTTTTGCCAAGAAAAACAAGTTGAGAAAAGCAAAGAATACCATGACTCCTTTTAGCCCGATTTTTCCAAAGTACATATCGATTAAATTGGAAAAGGAGAGGGGACCGGATGTGTTTCTTTTTAATCGCGGCTGATCATTCAACTGATTCTTATTCGGAAATGGATTAAACAAGGAAGCCAAAGTGCTCTTGGTCTCTGCGTAGCTCCATGAAAAGGGGTTCCCGTAAACTTTCTTCATTTTCCATCTGGGCCGGAATCCAAGCAGTTTGGTTTTCTGCATAACTCCATCACGAATAATAGTTTCTTTCTCAACGGGAATTAGGTTATAAACCCGCTCGGGCCCGTTTGCGCTTCCCTTGCGAACCACGAGAGTAAGTGGCTTTGAGGAATCTGTCTTTTGGACGGTATCGAAAAGGTGCTTGAAAGACATAATCTCAGTGCCGTTTACGGATAAGGGTTGGTCTCCCTCTTCCACGCCCGCTTGTTGAGCCGGCATGCCTGGCAAAACTTCGTCTACGAGAAAAACTTCCTTGGATGCGCCTCCCGCGCCAAGCTCGGTGACTATCGTATTTTCTCCTTGAGAATAGAGTATCGCATAGAGAAGAACGCTCAACATCAGGCTAAAACCGGTTCCCCCCGCAGCAACCGTGAATTTCGAAACTTTCGGAGTCTCCATTTTGCTCAAACCTTGATCAAGCTCTCCATCGTGCAAAGGCACCGGCGGGTTTGCAACGTATCCGCCAAGGGGGAAAAGTCTTATTTGAAACCTGCATTTGCCACTTTTTTTTTCGAAAAGGATCGGACCGAAACCCAAGACAAGCCTACTGAAGGAAACCCCCGCCAAAAGCGAACAAATCCAAAAACCCAAGAGATGAAAAAACAAGCTCAGCCAAAGAAAAAAAGCGACTGCCAAAAAATAAGGTAACACTTCGACGGATTGCTATTTGGATTCTAGCCGAGATCAGGTAATCATTCCCCTGGAAGGAAGGGGAAATTCGGGTTGGGGGTATGAGAGTCGGCCATCGCTTGGGCCATCTTCCTGACAAGATCAGGGTGCTTGTCGGCGAGGTTCTTTTCTTCTCCAACATCCTTGGACAAGTCATACAGCTCGATGGGGGCATCCTTGTTCTTGCGGACGTTCAAGCGGATGCCCTTCCACTTGCCCATGCGAACGGCCTGCTTCCCTCCCCGCTCGTGAAATTCCCAGTAGAGGTACTCCCTCTTCTCCTGCTTCCCTGATTGCCCGAGCAAGGTCGGGGCGAAGGAGACTCCGTCGATTCCCTTGGGCTTGTTCATGCCGGCCAGTTCGCACAGGGTGGGGAGCAAGTCCCAGCCCGCCGCGACGTGAGCGCTGCTCGAACCCGCCTTGATCCTGCCCGGCCACCAAGCGGTGGTGGCCACCCGGATCCCGCCTTCGTAAAGGTCCCGCTTGTATCCCTTGAGCGGACCGTTGCTGTCGAAGAAGTCGGGCTTGTGCCCCCCTTCCTTGTGAGGACCGTTGTCGGAAGTGAAGATGACCAGGGTGTCCTTCTCGATTCCCAGTTCCACGAGCAAGTCGAGGATCCGTCCGACGTCCTCGTCCATCAAGATCATCATGGCGGCGAAGGCGGCAACCGGGTTCTTGATCACCGAGCCGCCGTACCTCCCGGTAACGTTTTCGAACTCCGGAAATTTCTTGCGCCAGGGAGCGACCCGGTCTTCCGGGGCCTGCATGGCGGCATGCGGGATGGTAAAGGGGACGTAGCAAAAGAAGGGCTTGTCCTTGTTCGCCCGGATGAACTTGAGGCACTCGTCGGCAATCAAGGTATGAGAGTAATGCTTGCGGTCGAGTTGAACCTTTTTCCGGTCGCTCCAGACGTGAGTGGGATAAAAATTGTGTGACTGACGCTGGCAGTTCAACCCGTAAAAGCGGTCGAAGCCCTGGTTCATCGGATCACCTTCCGAACCGGGGGCGCCCAAGCCCCACTTTCCGAACATGCCCGAAACGTAACCCGCTTTTTTGAGGACTTCGGGGATCGTTTGGGCGCTATCGGCCAAAGGGCTCTGCCCTTCCGGCTTAACCTCCTTGTTTCCCCGCACCAGGGCGTGCCCGGTATGCATGCCCGTCATCAGGCTACACCGGGAAGGGGCGCACACCGTGCTGGATGAATAGAAGTCGGTCAGCTTCATGCCCTCCTTGGCCATCCGGTCCACGCTCGGAGTCTTGAACTTCTTTTGCCCGAAACAGGAGAAGTCCCCGTAGCCCGCGTCGTCGACCATGACGTAGACGAAATTGGGCTTGCGAGCACCGGCTTGGAGGAAAACGGGAAGGATGCAGCCCAGTAAGAGCAGGAAGGGAATGGGTTTCATGGATTGGATCAAGGGTTGAAGGTTCCTTGCATTGAATGGAGAAAGGATCGAGGGGTCACGAAAAATATGGAGCGGATCAGCGGTTCGTGAGGAGGCCTTAGCGCAGGTTGGCGAAAGGCTTGGCATTCTCAGCGGGCATCCATGCGGCATGCTCGTCCATGACCGAGCGGTATCGCGGGTCTCCGGCCAAGTTGTTCCATTCGTGGGGATCGGTCTTGTGATCGTAGAGCTCCTCGGTCCCGTCGGCATAGCGGACGTAGCGCCAGCGATCCGTCCGGACGGCATGGTTGCCGAACCCGTAGGTCATGAGCGCCGGTTTGGCGAGCGCCCGTTTGGGGTCACTCACCTGCGGGACGACGCTAAGCCCGTCGTTTGAGGGATTGGGCGGCAGGCCGCACAACTCGAGCAAGGTCGGATAGATGCAGGTAAGATCGACCGGACTGGAACAAACCTTGCCCGCGCTCTTCGGCTTTCTCGGGTCAACAATGATCAATGGGACATGGTTTGCCTTTTCCCAAAGAGCGAACTTCTCGATATGTTCCTTCTCGCCAAGATGAAAACCATGATCGGACCACAGGACGATAATGGTGTTCCTCCCCTGCCCGCTCCGGTCCAAGGCCTCGACCAACCGGCCGACCGAGGCATCGGCGAACGAGCAGCAGGCGGCATAGGCCCGCACGAACCTTTCATAGGAACCCGGCTGCCTGCGTTCCAGGCTTTCCATCCCCTTCCAGAACCATTTCTTGGGCTTCATCAACTTGGCGGCCCCCGTCGGCAGGTCGGCCCAGTCGTCCTCCCCAAGGACGGGCATGGGGAAATCCTCTGCGTAGACGGCATGGTACCTGGGAGGAGCGAAAAAGGGCGAATGCGGCTTGAAGATGCCGCAAGCCAGGAAGAAGGGCTTGTTTCCCTTGCGGGAGAGAGCTTTCAAAGCGTAGCCGACCGACTTGAAGTCTATGGTCCTGGCTTCCTCACCATCCTTCGGCCAGGGCCCCCAGTCGGTGTTGCGCGACCCGTAGCCCTTGGCCCCATTCAGCTTGGAGTCGGGCATGTACTGCGGATCCATCTTGCGGAACTCGTCCCAGGCCCGGGGATCGTTGAAGGCCCCTTCTCCATGATGGTGATAGAGCTTGCCGTAGCCTTCCGCTCGGTAGCCGTGCCTGCGGAAATACTCGGGTAAGGTAGCGACTTCCCGGCAGGCTTCCCGCCAGTCCGTCCTGTTTCCGTAGATTCCGGTCTTATGGGGGCGCTTGCCCGTGAGGACGGAAGCCCGCGAAGGGTTGCAGGCGGGCGAGGAGCAATAGGCCCGGGAAAAGAAGACCCCTCGCTTGGCCAGTTTCTCGATGTGGGGAGTCTTGAAGGGACGGTCCCTTCCGAAGAGGGTGATGCCGTCGTTCATGTCGTCGATCGCGATGAAGAGGACGTTCGGTTTGGATTCTTCTCCGGCGAGAAGGAGCGCGCTCAGTGCGAACACGAGAAGGACGGGGAAGTTCTTCATGGCTTTGTCGTATCGGAGGGAAGCGCCCCGCGCCAACCATTGGCGAGCGCTTCAGCCAACCCGGCTACGGTCTCGGCGTTCTGCTTGAGGCCGGCGGCGTTCTTCATCTCCTGGGGATCCTTTCGGTGGTCGTAGAGTTCGCGATGCAAAACCTTGCCGTCCATCCCCTCGCGCCACTCGACGTATCGATGGGTATCCGTCCGGATGGCATAGCCCATGACGTCCCCCGGACCGCGATGCCGGTGAGACTTTAAGGAGCGGGGATACTGAGTAAACACCGCGCTTTTCCATGTCCGCCCAGGCTTTTCCATCAGGGGCGTCAGGCTTATTCCCTCCAGTCCGGACGGTGTCTTCAGCCCGCAAAGTTGGACCAGAGTAGGATAGACGTCCACCAGCTCGATCAAAGCCTCCGACCGTTTGCCCGCCTTGATTTTGCCAGGGAAACGCAGGATCAAGGGAACACGGGCCGAGAGCTCGTAATTGTTGGCCTTGGTCCACAAGCCCTGTTCCCCCAAATGGAAACCATGATCCCCCCAAAGACAAACGACGGTATTTTCAGCAAGGCCGGAAGTTTCCAGTTGCTTGAGCAGGCGTCCGACCAGAGCATCGACGTAGCTTACGCATGCATAATACCCATGCCTGAGCTCCCTGATCTTTTTCTCGCTCAACTTGCCATCTCCCGGAATGTCGACGTATCCCTCCAGTTCCCTCCAGCTCCGGGTCGCCAACTCAGGCGCGCCCTCGGGGTGTGTGGAATGTACGGGTAAAGGGATGGCGCTTGCTTGGTACAGGTCCCAATATTTGGCGGGGGCGCAAAAGGGGAGGTGCGGTTTCTTGAATCCGACTGCCAAAAAGAAAGGGGAGGAACCCTTGCCGTACGCCCGCAAGGCTTTTTCCGCCTCCTTGCAGATCAGTCCGTCCATATAGGTCTCGTCGGGCACCTCGGCGCTTTCCGACGCGCTTCTCTTCAATCCCTTGCCCTTGAGGTTCTTTTGAGTCGCATAGCGGAATTTCGGATCGCGGTTGACGTCATAGACTGGATCGACGCTCCAGGAAACCGGATCCTTGGAAGGAGAACCGCTCCCATGCAGGATCTTCCCGATTGACTGGGAATGGTACCCGTTTTGCTTAAATAACTGAGGAAGGGTGACCACTTTAGGAACGGCCTTTCTGAAATGGGTGCCCAAGTCCCATACCCGGATCGAGTCGGGGCGCCGGCCGGTCATCAGCGAAAGACGGGAAGGACTGCAAACGGCCAATTGACAATAGGCCCGCTCGAAAAGAATGCCCTCTCCGGCAAGCTCGTCCAAGTTCGGAGTGACCGCGGTCTTGTCGCCATAGCAACCCAAAGCCGGCCTCAGATCATCGACCGCAATAAACAAGACGTTTGGCCTATCGGCCCCCCACAAGGCAAACGAAAGGAAAAGGGATAGGCTCAATAGACGATGGCGCATCATTTCGTTTCCTTTGTCATGAAGGAATAATTCAAGGCTTTGCGCTTGCCCGTGCCCGCCTTGATGATCAGGTCGAACAGGCGACGGGCGACGGTAGGATCCCTCAAGGCATCCCCCGTTTCCTCCTGCCAGTCCTCGAGCTTCGCAATGAGACGATCTCGGATCTTGGCATGATCCGGACCATCCGCCAGATTCCTGAATTCGTAGGGGTCGGCCTGCAGGTCGTACAATTCATAACGGGGAGGTTTCTTCATCAACTGGTAAGCCTCTCTGACCTCCTTGCCGGCGATGGCCAACAGTTCATCTTCCGGGGCATTGAAAAATTTCTTGCCCATGGTGAAGGCGTAGCCCGGGTTCACTTCGCCGGCCAGCGGGTTGAAGATCAGTTTGTAGCGGTCGTCCCGCACCGTGCGCTGAGGCCAGGGATTGTGGTTGGAATGAAGGTGAAACTCGGTGAAGAGATAACGGCGCCACTTGGTACTCTCCCCCGCCACAAGGGGCCGGAGGGATCGTCCGGGAAGGGAAGCGGGAGGCTTGACCCCGGCAATTTCGCAAAAGGTCGGAAAGAGATCGAGCGTACTGACCAATTCCTTCCTATCCTGCCCGCTCTTTCCTCCCGGCCAACGGATGATCATTGGTATCCTTACCCCACCCTCGTAGGACGTCCGTTTTCCACGCATGACGTCCGCTCCATGATCACCGATATATACAACCACCGTATTCTTTGCCTTGCCGGATTCGGCAAGCACGCGAAGCAAGTCCCCGATATAAGAATCGAGACGCATCATGCAGTTGTAATAATCCGCGCTCTGCTGACGGAGCTCGGGGTGATTGATCCCCATGAAAGGAAGGGCATCCACGTCACGGCCGGTCAATGGCTTGGCCGGCAATCCGTCCACTGTCTTGAGGAAGGGACGATGGGCATCCGGATGGTTGATTTGGAGATAAAAGGGCCTCTTGGATGACTTGATGAACTTCTTCGCATTCTCCGCATAGCCGGACATACCCTTGCGGCTGAAATTTGCGCTCGGAATGGCTTTGAAATCAAAGGGGAAAGCCTTCTCCGGGTTGACGTGCAATTTTCCGATATTCCCCGTGCGGTACCCTGCCTTACCCAAGGTCTTCACGACGTTCGGGATTTTCTCGGAGAACATTGCATATTTCCAAGTCGCCAACCCGATCTGTCCGTTTTGGTGAGGATAAAGCCCGGTCAGGAATGCGGCCCGGGACTGCGAACACCCCGCTTGGGCAACGTAAGCATTCCGGAAGAGGGTCCCTTCCTTTGCAAGGTTGTCGAGGTTCGGAGTCTTGACCGGGGCACCATAGCATCCGATCTCCGGTCCGTTATCTTCCGAGACGATGAAGAGAACGTTGAGGGGCTCGCCTGAGGCATGAAGCGTTGTGACGAACAAGCAAAACAAAAGAAAGGCTTTCATGGCAGGTTTCATTTCTTTGCCCCGTGGGTAATCTTGCCCGTCTTCTTATGTGTCCAGGCATAGGCCTTGTGATCAAATTGATAAGCTCCCTTGGATGGTGCATGCGGGGCGAATTTCTTCGGAATCGAGCGGCCAAGTTCATCCATGACCTTCCGGTAGGATTTATTTTCGGCCAGGTTGATCCATTCATTCGGATCCTTGGAATGATCGTACAGTTCCTCCGTTCCATCCCCGTATCGGATATACCGGAACCGCTCCGACCGCACCGCGCATTGCCCGCGCTTGAACTCGGTCACGGCCGGAACGTCCCACTTGTTTTCCGGGTTCTTCAAAAGAGGCACGATGCTTATCCCATCAAGATCCTTCTTGGGTTCCAGACCGCAGAGCTCGATCAAGGTCGGGTAGACGCAGAGCATATCGACCGGACGGGCGCACCGGGCTCCCCTCGTCAATCCGGGAACGCAAAAAACGAAGGGGATGCGGGTCGATTCTTCCCAGAGGGTACTCTTGTGCCAATGATTCTTTTCCCCCAGGTGCCAGCCATGATCCGACCAAAGAACGATGATGGTATCCTCCAAATGACGGCTCTTCTCGAGGGCGTCGAGCAAGCGGCCCAGCTGGGCGTCGGCAAAGCTTATGCTCGCCAGGTAGGCCCGGACGCCCTCCTTCCACTTCCCGTGTTTCTTGATATTGAGAAACTCGTTCCTGCGGGCTGCGGAAAGCTTGACTCCCTGGGCGGGAACGTCTGCCAGGTCATGCTCGAGCACCTTGGGCAACTCGATTTCCTCGAGGGGATACAGGTCGAAGTATTTCTTCGGGGCATACCACGGCAGGTGGGGACGGAAAATTCCGCAGGCCAGGAAGAAGGGTTTGGCTCTCTTTGCGGCAAGGGCCCGCACTGCATAATCGACCGACTTGGAATCATCGTACTCGGCCTCGGCCAACCCCGGGATGACCCCCCAGTCCCCTTCGTGAGGCGTGCCCTTCAACCCGCTGAATGGATAACCTTTGGGATACTTCTCGGGCATCGACCAAGGGTAGTTAAGCTTATGACCTCGGAACCAGGGATCGTCCTTAAAAACCAGGCGTTGAAAATCATCCCACTGGTCAGGCGGGTTGAACCCCGCGGTATGATGGAAGATCTTCCCCGATCCCATGGTTTCGTAGCCGTGGCTCTTGAAATGCATGGGCAGGGAAACCGCATCGGGCAACTGGGGACGCCACCACTGACCGTTGTCGTAAACCCCCGAGGTCGAGGGGCGCAAGCCCAGCATCACGGCCGTCCTGCTCGGGCAACAGACCGGGGATGCGGTATGGGCATTGGTGAAGGCAACGCCCAGTCGGCCCAGTCTTTCGAGGTTCGGGGTATGGACCTTTCCCGAATACCCACCGAGGGTACTGATCCAATCGTTCATGTCGTCCACCGCAAGGAAAAGCACGTTGGGCTTGCGGGCCGAAAGGACGGTGGCCGCGAGGAATAAAATGATCAGGCCGAATCGAGTCATTGAGATATCCCCTCGTTTATCGGCAAAGGGGCGAGCGGGCTCAACACTTTTTGACAAAGCATCCACAACCTGTTGGGGTGGGCTCTTTCATGGCCCGATCAATGAAGAAAGGTTCAGCCCTCGTACTTTTTTCCACCCTGTTGCTCTTTGGGTGCCACCCGCCGAAGCCAGTCCCCTGGGCCACTACCTTCAGCGTTTGGGATGCGGGTTTGGGTTCCCGGACGACCTTCCAGTTGATGCCTCCGGGACGGGCTCTTCTGCGGGAGACCCTGGCAAGGGAACCCGATCTCGACCTCAGCGCCCCCATCAGCCTCAAGCCCAGCGGCTTGCTGATACAGGATGGCAAAAGCTATGCCCTCGAGGCGGACGAATTGATTCTTTTCGGCGACGAGGGATCCAAGATCTGGAAAAGGAAGGGCATCCGGGCCGACTTGATCCGCGCCTCCTCAAGGCTCGACAGGTAGCCGGCAAACACCGTTTCCCGGAAAGGCTCTTCTTCTCCTTGCCTCGCAAAGGCCCGATTCATTACAACCAGAGTCGATGAAGCTAACCGGTCTGATTGCCGCCACCTACACCCCTTTCCGGAAGGACGGTTCGGTGAACCTGGACCTGATTCCCGCCATGACCGACTCCATGATCGAATCCGGGGTTTCCGGTTTCTACGTTTGCGGAAGCACCGGCGAGGGCGAGTCCATGAGCGTGGAGGAGCGAAAGCAGGTCGCCGGGGCCTTCGTCTCGGCAACGAGGGGCAGGCTTCCCGTGGTCGTCCAGGTTGGGCACAATTCGGTCGAGTCAGCTTGCGAGTTGGCCGGTCATGCCGCCGAAATCGGGGCCGATGCCATTTCTACTCTTCCCCCCACCTACTTCAAGCCCGCCGGCGTCGACGCCCTCGTCGACTTCATTGCCCGCGTCTGCGGTTGCGCCCCGGACTTGCCTTACTACTATTATCACATCCCGCGCATGAGCGGGGTTTCGCCCGACCTGGTCGAATTCATGCAAAAGGCATGCGAGCGGGTTCCCCTTTTCAACGGGATCAAGTTCAGCGATTTCTTTCTGGCCGATCTGACGACCTGTATCGAATTCGAGGACGGTCGGCTCGACGTCCTCTTCGGTTCCGACGAAATGATCCTCGGCGGGCTTGCCACCGGCGCCAAAGGGATGGTCGGGAGTACCTATTGCGTAGCCGCTCCCCTTTTCGCCAAGGTCATCGAGGCCTTCGAAAGCGGACGGATGGAGGAAGCCCAAAACTGGATGGGGAAATGCGTACGGCTGATCCGCCTGCTTGATACGCAACCGGGTCCCTACCATTCCTGTCTCAAGCAGGTTGCCTGGCCCCTGCTTGGTCTTGACCCCGGCCCTTGCCGCTTGCCCCAGGCCGTTCTCAATGGGGAGGAAACCGCTCATGCGCGATCCCTCCTCGAGGCATCCGGTTTCGCAAGTGAGCTCACCAGCGGAGAATTCAACCTTCCCTAGGAATCATCACCCGCAGTCAATCCGTTTAGTTTCCCGCATTCCCCACGCTTTTCATCGTCGCTTGCCCCGGCCTTCCCGCTTATCCTTATTGCGTTTATGAAAACGAAGTTCCTCGTCCTCTTTCTCCTGGCCTGGGCCGGCGCCTTGGTCCAGGCCGGCAAAAGGCCCAACGTTCTGCTGATCATGTCCGACGACATGGGCTACTCCGACCTCGGTTGCTTTGGCGGTGAAATCCGCACGCCTCACCTCGATTCCCTCGCCGAGGGAGGAATACGCTTCACCAATTTCTACAGCGAGAACATGTGCTGGGTCTCGCGGGCATCCATGCTGACCGGGGTCTACCACCGGACCTCCTTGAAGAACGGCAGTCTGCACCCCCGCTGCCTGCCCCTGCCAAGAGCCCTTCAAGAAAACGGCTATGCAACCGGGATAATGGGCAAGTGGCACCTCGCCGGCGACTACCGCAAGGACGGAGGAAGCCGAGCCGTGTATCCCGACCAGCGCGGGTTCGACCGCTTTTACGGAATTCTCGGGGGAGCCAGCAGTTTCTTCGCCCCCTTCGGTCTGCGACGGGACCGCAAACTTATCGACGAGGAATTCATGAAGGACCCGGATTACTACTTCACCGATGCGATCGGCAAGGAAGCCGTCGCATTCCTCAAGGAGACGCCCAAGGACAAGCCCTTTTTCCTCTACCTGCCCTTCACCGCCGCCCATTGGCCCCTCCATGCCCCCGGCGAAGAAATCGAGCAATACAAGGGGCGGTTCTCCGCAGGATGGGATGAATTGCGAAGCCGGAGGCTGAAGCGGATGAAGAAGCTCGGGGTCATCGGGCCGGAAGTCGAGCTCTCCCCACGCCACCCCAACGTCCCGGCCTGGAAGGATGAGAGCAACAAGGCCTGGCAGGAGCGGAGGATGGAAGTCTACGCCGCTCAAGTGACCATCATGGACCGGGTAATCGGACGGGTTCTCGATCACTTGCGCAAGTCCGGGCAACTGGACGACACCCTCACCTTCTTCACCATCGACAACGGGGGCTGTCACGTCGAGTACGGGGCCAACCGGAAGGGGGACTACCTGCCCGAGAAGACGCGGGACGGAAGGCCCATGAAACCGGGCAACCTGACCGAGCTCATGCCGGGCCCGGAAATCACCTACCAAAGCTACGGCTACGGATGGGCCAACCTTTCCAACACCCCCTATCGGCTTTTCAAGCAATACGACCACGAGGGCGGCATTCACACGCCCATGATCGCCCACTGGCCCAGCGCAATCAAGGGCAAGGGAACGACCAGCTCCACCCTCGCCCACCTCGTCGACCTGATGCCTACCATCCTCGAAGCCACCGGCGTGAAGCCCGCCGAAAAAGCCGGCGGGGAAAAGCGGATCGCCTGGGACGGCCGTTCGATTCTTCCTTCTCTATTGGGCAAGGAGCAACCCGACCCGGCGGTTCTCTTCTTCCACCATGCGAGGGGCAAGGCCATCCGCACGGGTAACTGGAAACTGGTCTTCAACAAGGATTCGAAAAAGAAAGCCAAGTGGGAGCTGTACGATCTGGGCAAGGACCCCAACGAATTGAATGACTTGGCAACCAAGCACCCCACCAAAGTCGAACAGCTTGCCAAGCTTTGGAACGACCGGGAAAAAAGCCAGCTCGCCCGGGGAGCCAGGTAGAGCCTTGCCCATGCGTTTCCTTTCACCGTTTTGCTTTTTCTGGACCGGATTGCTTTGCTCCCATGGCGAAGAGGACCCGGGCAAATTCTTCGCCGGTACCGTCTTCCCGGTCCTCGACCAATATTGCTTCGACTGCCACGATCCGGAGGACTCCGAAGGAGGCGTCCTTTTCCTCGGGGCAAAGAAACCCGCCCACATGGAAAAACGGCGGGGCGAATGGCGGAGCGTGGCCGAACAGTTGCGCAACCGCACCATGCCACCCGCCAAGCAAAAGGATCAGCCGACCGAGGAGGAACGCCTCAAGGTCGCCAACTGGATCCAAGCCTATCTGCGCGAAAGCGCTTCCAAGGCGCCACCCTTCGCCTCCCCCGTCACGGCGCGTCGGCTCAACCGACTGGAGTACGATAATACGGTGCGCGACCTGCTCGGCATCATGCTCGGTTTCTCCGAGACTTTTCCCATGGAAAGCGGAGGTGGTGAGGGCTTCGAAAACAATGGCGAAACCCTCTACACTCCGCCCATGCTTATGGAGCGCTTCCTCGAGGCCTCCGGCCAAATCGTGGATGCCGTCATCGTCAGCCCGGTCCTCAAGCGCCGCTTCGAAGCCAGCGACTTCAAGCCTCTCAAAAAGGCTCCCGAACTGGTGAGCGCCGGACAATTCGACCTTTATCCGATGAATCCGGGAGAGAAGGTTTCCCTGACCCTTCCCGTATACGTGCAAGGCAAATACGGCTTCAAGGTCGGCATGGGGCCGGCCAAGGACAAATGGATGAGGCTCAAGGTGGAAGTGGATGGCGTGCAGGCCGCGAACCTAGGTCTGAAATACGACCCCACTTACAAAAACCGCCCGCGCAACGACCACTTCGAACTGGAGCTCGCGCGCGGGCTGCGAACCATCACCTTCCGGGCTGGTGAAGAGGGGGGTGGCCTCTACCTTGCGCAGGTGGAGGAGGCCAGAGGTCCGGAGAAAGCCGGCCAAGGGGCTGCCCACTTCCGGTTGCTCGGTTTCAACCCGGGCGAAAAGCCCTTGGCTCCCCGCAAGGCGGCCCGCAACCTGCTCAGGCGCTTTCTCCCCCTAGCCTTCCGCCGCCCCGTCTCGGACGAGGAGGCGGACCGTTTCCTCGTCCTCTACGACAGGGCCGACAAGCGGGGCGACCCCTACGAGGAGCGCGTCAAGCTGATGCTCAAGGGCATCCTTGTTTCCCCGGATTTCCTCTTTCGCATCGAGACTCCTCCCACGGGCAACGAGATTGAACTCCTCAGCGGACACGAATTGGCATCCCGCCTCTCCTATTTCCTCTGGAGCTCGATGCCCGACTCGACCCTTCTGCAACTGGCCGACCACGGAAGCCTGCAGGACGAGGAAGTCCTCCGCCGTGAAGTCGAGCGGATGCTCGACGACCCGAAGTCATCCGTCTTTTCAAGGACCTTCATCGGACAGTGGCTTGGCACCAAGGACGTCGGAGGAAGGCTCGCTCCGACCCAGAACGACATCCAGCATTACTACACGCCAGAGGTCGCCAAGGCCATGCGGACGGAATGCGAGCTCTTCTTCCATGACCTGGTCTCGGAAAACCGGCCCGTCCTCAACCTCCTCGACTCCAACTATACTTTCATGAGCGGACGGTTGGCCAAGTTCTACCAGCGGGAAGACTGGAAGAGCCTGCCCTTGGAGGAATTCCGGAGGGTTTCCTTCGATAACCAAAGGCGGGGCGGACTGATCGGGATGGGGGCCGTTCTCGCGGCCACTTCCCACTATAAGCAGACCAGTCCCGTCCTGAGGGGCGCCTGGGTGCTGGACGTCCTCTTCGGGACGCCCGTGCCTCCACCCCCACCCGACGTCCCTCCCCTCGTCAAGAACGCCAATGGGAAAAAGCTCGGCATCAAGGAAAGCCTGGAGAAGCACCGTGACCATGCCTCCTGTTCCGCTTGCCACAACCTGATCGACCCGGTCGGTTTCGCCCTCGAGAATTTCGACTTTCTCGGTCGCTGGCGCGAAAAAGCGAACGGCCAGCCCATCCATACCAAGGGAAGCCTTCCCACCGGGGAAGCCTTCGACGGGCCCGAGCAACTCCGCCGCATCCTCCTCCTGCGCAAGGACGCCTTTCTCCGGCAACTGATCCGCAAGACCTACGGCTATGCCCTCGGGAGAGCCCTCGTCGACGGGGACGAGGGAGCCATCGAGCGGATCGCCCGGAAACTTGAGCAAAACGGATACGGAGCCCGTGACCTGATCCACGAGATCATCCAAAGCACCCCCTTCCGGCACAAGCAAAAGCCGGCTTCCCGCTAACTCCATGGTTGTCTTCCCAAACATCTAGCCTGTAGAAAGATAGCAAGATGAACCTGGCGCTTTCCAAACCCTTGCCCAGGCGCTCCATGCTTCGAGGCTTGGGGGCCGCTCTGGCCCTGCCCTGGTTCGAGTCCATGAACCGTGCCATCGCCAAGCCGGCAAGCCTGAACCGTCCGCCCTTGCGTTGCGCTTTCCTCTTCGCCCCCAACGGCACCATTCCCGCCGAATGGAATCCCCAGGGGGACGGTGAAAGGTACGAGACTCCCCCCATGCTCAAGCCCTTCGAAAAGCTTGGCCTCAAGGAGGACCTGATCGTTCTGGAAAACCTCTGGAACAAGAGAACCCGGGGCCGCAACGGTCATTGGCCCAAGGTGCCGGCCTGGCTCTCCGGAGGCTACGTAGAGAGGGGCGTCGGAAGCGAGCTCGATACCGGTGGAACGAGCGTGGATCAGGTCATGGCCCGCCACATCGGCCACCAGACGGCGCTTCCCTCCTTCGAGCTCGGCATCGACCAGCCCCGCACCGGCATCGATAACGTCGGGGGCGGTTTCCCCCGCATCCTCGGTTCCTACGTTTCCTGGCGTGACCCGCACACGCCCGTGACCAAGGAAATTCATCCCCAGCGTGCCTTCGATCGTCTCTTCCGCACGCGGGCCGTCCCACTCGGGCAGGGAATCGATCCAGGTTCACCCGCCGCCCGCAATTCCCTCCAGGCGGACGACGCCAGCGTGCTCGACCTAGTGCTGGACGACGCGAAATCGCTCCAGAAGCGCATCAGCGGCCACGACCGGCTCAAGCTCGACGAGTACCTCGAGTCCGTCCGGGCGGTGGAACGCAGGATCGAGGCAACCCTCAAGCCGCCAAGGCGCTGGATCAACAAGGGTGGGCACGAGATGCAACGCCCGGAGGACGAGATGCCCGACCAGCATGCCCGGCAGGTCGAGCTCATGCTCGACGTCCTCGTTCTCGCCTTCTGGACGGACAGTACCCGCATTTCCACCATGATGCTGGGGGACGCCCAGTCGGGAGCCACCTTCGATTTCCTGGACGGGGTGAGCGGTTCCAGTTTCCACGGCTATTCCCACCATCGCGAGAAAGCCGACAAAAAGGACCCCTACCGCCGCATCTGCCTTTGGCACGTGGAACAGGCCGCCTACCTGCTCGGCAGGATGAAGTCCCTGGACGAGGGAGGGAGCTCCCTCCTCGACAACAGCATGGTCCTCTTCGGCTCCTCCATCAAGGACGGAAACCGCCATACCGAGCGGGATCTCCCCCTCGTTCTCGCCGGCAAGGGACAGGGTGCCCTCCGCCCCGGACGCCGTCTGCGGGCCCCCAAGGAAACCCCCATGTGCAACCTTCACCTTTCCCTCCTCCAGCGGATGGGAGTCAAGGCGGACGAGTTCGGGGACAGCACGGGTCCGCTCGATGGTCTTTCCTGAAAGCCCTTCCCGGGAAGGAAAACCGGGCGTAAAGCCATCATGCGCGATATGAAGACTTCATTCGTCCTAGCCCTCCTCATCACCCTGTTGCCCGCCTCATCCCCTCTCCTGGGAGGGAAAAAGCCGAACCTGCTGTTCATCATGGCGGATGACCTGGGTTGGATGGACCTGGCCTGCCAAGGCAACCCTCTGGTAGAGACCCCGAACCTGGATCGTTTGGCCAAGCAAGGCATGCGCTTCACCGATGCCTACGCCGCCGCCCCCGTCTGCTCGCCCACCCGATGCGCCGTGCTCACCGGCCAGGCCCCCGCCCGGATTGGGCTGACCACTCACTTGCCCGGTCGATTCTTCCCCAAGGACGGGCGTCCCCAGCCCGCCGAATTGGTGCCCCAGTTGAACGGCGAACACGTAACCATTGCGGAGCGCATGAAGGAGGCGGGCTATGCCTCCGCCTTTCTAGGCAAATGGCACGTCGCCCCGAGCTCCGGCAAAGGCGGAAAGGTGGACCATGCGGTTTCCCCGAGCGGACAGGGTTTCGATATCAACGTCGGAGGAACCTCCTACGGCGGACCGCCCAGCTTCTTTTCCCCCTACCGGAACGCCGAGCTGGAAGACGGGCCCAAGGGGGAATACCTGCCCGACCGGCTAGTTGAGGAGACGATCGACTTTATCGACGCCAACAAGGGCAAGCCCTGGATGGCCCACCTGTGGTTCTACACCGTGCATTGGCCGATGCAGGCACCCGAGCCCCTGCTCAGGAAATACGCCGACAGAAAGGGGCCCGGGCTCAACGACACCCGATACGGGGCCATGATCGAGGCCATGGACCTCGCTATCGGGCGCCTTCTTTCGGTGCTGGAGAAAAAGAGAAACGATAAGGACACCCTCGTAATTTTCACCAGCGACAATGGAGGTTTTGCAGGGGTTTCCGACTGTCGTCCCCTGCGTGAATCGAAGGGGCACCTCTACGAGGGGGGCATCCGGGTTCCCTTGATCGTGCGCTGGCCCGGAGAGGTACCTGCCGGGACGCTTTGCCGGGAACCCGTCATCAGCATGGACTTCTACCCCACCTTTCTTCAGCTCGCCGGCTTGAAGCCAGCCGGCAAACCGATCGATGGGGAGAGCCTCCTGCCACTCATCAGGCAGACGGGCGAACTCAGGCGCAAGGCTCTTTACTTTCATTTCCCTAACTACGCTTGGCACATGGGTAACCGCCTCGCCGGGGCGGTGCGGCAAGGAAGATGGAAACTAATCCGCAACTACGACGACGGATCCCTTGAGCTTTACGACCTGGGAAAGGACTTGGGAGAGAAAAAAAACCTAGCCCAAGCTCATCCCGAAACGGCCGCCCGGCTTGACGCCGGCCTGTCCCGATGGCTTAAGGAAACCGGCGCCCCCATGCCCAGACCTCCCAAGACGGCCGAGAAAAAATGAGTAGGCGCCTGTTTGCCGTTGTTTTTTTATGTGGCCTTCGCCTCGGGCTTTCGGGTGCCGAGGTGGTCAAACTCAAGGCCTCCGCGGCCCAAACCGGCAACGGGCCCGCCCACGCTCTAGACGCTAATCAGGGAACTCGCTGGTCGGCGGAGGGCAAAGGCCAGTGGCTTCTGATGGAACTGGACAAGCCCTTTTCCTTTTCCGAGTTCGAGGCAGGTTTCTCCCGCGGCAACCGGCGCTACGCGTTCATCCTGGAGACCTCTCCGGACGGCAAGAAATGGACTTCCGTATTCGAGGGCGAGAGCCATGGGCAAGGAGAAGCAATCAGGGAATTCCCCGCCCCAAATTCCTCCGGACGCTTCCTGCGCTTCGTTTCCAGGGGGAATAACGAAAACAGATGGGTCAACCTCCACAGTTTCCGAATCAAGGGCCTCAAGGTCTCGGGGAAATTGGCGAATCAGGCGGGCTCATCCGCCGTAGAGGGTGGCCTTGAGGTCTCGGTATGGGCTGAAAATCCGCTCGTCGCAAGTCCGGTGGCAATCAACTTTGACGAACAAGGCAGGGCTTACGTCACACGGGTTCGCCGGCGGAAGATTTCCAGCCTCGACCTCCGTAATCACCGGGCCTGGGTGAAGCACGACCTGTCCATCCGCAGCCTGGACGACAGGCTGGCCTTCTACAAAAAGGCCATGGGAGAGGAGCGCTTTCCGGACGTCCGCCCCTATTCCCCGCCCGACCGCAACGAGGACGGCAAAAGGGACTGGAAGGATCTAGCCGTGCAAAAGGAAGAAATCCTTCGCGTCGAGGACACCGACGGGGACGGCGTGGCCGACGCGAGCATCCTCATCGACGACGACCTTGCCACCCCCTTGACGGGCATCGCCGCAGGGGTGCTATGGGCCGAGGGAGCGGCCTACGCCACCGTCGAGCCGGACGTCTGGAAGTACGAGGATTTCGGTAAGGACGGAAAGCCCGCCAAGCGGACCCTCCTGAGCCGGGGTTACTCCATCCACATTGGCCAAGGTGGACACAACGTGTCCGGGCTGACCATGGGGCCGGACGGGAGGATCTATTGGTCGGTGGCCGACAAGGGGATCAACGCCACCGGCCGCAACGGGGAACGAATCTTCTACCCGGACCGCGGAGGCATCATGCGATGCGAACCGGACGGGTCGAACCTGGAGATCTTCGCCCTCGGGGTGCGCAATGGGCAAGAACCTGTTTTCGACGAGTTCGGTAACCTTTTCAGCGTCGACAACGACGGCGACTACCCGGGTGAGCGAGAGCGCTTCATCCATATCGTCGAAGGCGGCATGACCGCTTGGCGCCTGCACTGGCAATGGTTCGGCCACCAGGACTTCGCCAGGGTGTCGGGCGAGAAGCCGTACAACGTCTGGATGCAGGAGGGGTTGTTCCGCACGAGGTTTCCCGGTCAGGCGGCCTTCATCGTTCCTCCGCTGGCCAATTATTCGAACGGCCCCTGCGGCCTCGCCTACGACCCTGGCACGGCGCTCGGCAAGGACTTCCGTAATTCCTTTTTCCTCGCACAAGGCAGGAAGATGACCGCCTTCAGGGTTCGCCCCAAGGGAGCCGCCTTCGAGATGTACGACGAACGGACCATCCCCGCAGGAGGAAGCAGCACGGGGGTTGCCTTCGGGCCCGACGGCGCTCTCTACGTTACGGACTGGATGAACGGGCCCAGCGAACGGGGAAGAATTTGGAAGATCGATTCGACCGAAGGGCAAGAAAACCCTGCCCGCAAACGGACGAGCAAACTCCTCTCGGAAGGCATGAAGGGAAAAGATGAAACCTATCTGTCCGCCTACCTGGCGGAGCCCGATCTTAGGGTCCGCAAGGCCGCTCAATTCGAACTGGTCAGACGGAAAAAAACGTTGGCTCTGCTTGCCGCAGCTCGAGAAAAGCAAAACCAACTGCCCCGCCTCCACGCAATCTGGGGGATAGGCCAAATTGCCAGAGGCTGGCCCGACGGCAGGAACAAGGACGCCGGGGCGGTCGCCCCCCTGCTCGAGTTCCTTGCCGACGGGGATCCGGAGGTACGGGCCCAGGCGGCCAAGGTGCTTGGTGAATCCGCCCACTCTCAGGCCCTTGAGCCCCTCGTTGGCTTGCTCGAGGACCCATCCCTGCGGGTACGCTTTCATGCCGCTGTAGCGCTCGGAAAGCTAAAGTCGAAACAAGCCGTTCAACCCCTTCTTGAACTGATCCGAGAAAATGACGACGAAGACGCGTTTCTGCGCCACGGCGCAGTCATGGGCTTAGTCGGTTCAACCAAATCCGACCCGGAAGCGCTCCTCAAGACCACGGACTCCGCTCATTCCTCAGTGCGCTTGGCCGCCATTCTGGCCCTGCGTCGCCACGCCTACCCGGGAATCTCCTCCTTCCTCAAGGACAAGGATCTCTACCTCGTCACGGAAACCGCCCGAGCCATTCACGACGATTTCTCCATTCCGGATGCCCTGCCTGCGCTGGCCGAGATTCTCGACCGGCCCGACATTGAGGGCGAACCCCTCCTCAGACGTGCAATCAACGCGAACTTCCGGGTCGGACGTCCCGCCGACGCCGAACGTCTCGCCCGCTATGCCTCCAGCCCGGCCGCCCCCGAGAACATGAGAACCACCGCCCTGGCCTGCCTTGCGCTCTGGCCCCAACCCCCGGTCCTCGATGCAGTCGAGGGACGCTACCGCGAATACCCTTCCCGTAGCCCCAAGCCTGCCGCCAAAGCCTTGGCCAAGGTCGCGGACGACTTGGTCGAAGGCGCCTCGCCCAAGGTTCTGACGGTTCTCTCACGGGCCATTGAGAGGCTCAAGGTATCCGAGCTTCTTCCCGTCGTTCATGCAGCCTACGAGTCGGAGAAAGCAACCCCCTACCTGCAGGCTCAATTACTGGGTACGATGGCTGAGCTGAGCGACCCAAAGCTCGGAACCTTCGTCGAATCCGCTCTCGAGTCCAAGGACGCCCGGCTTCGGGCAGCCGCTCAAAAACGGGCATGGGCGGCCGGTCTGTCGGGAATTGAGGTCTTTGCCAAGGCCCTTGAATCGGGAACCTTGACCGAGAAAAGAGCCGCCTTGGACAACCTTGGACAATCATCGGACAAGCAAGCCGACGCCCTCCTCTCCAAACAGTTTGCCCAGGTTGATCCTGAGCTGGAGCTCGACCTTCTGGAGGCATCCAGAAACGCCAAGGGAACACAGGCCAAAGCCAAGGCCAACGCACTGGAAAGCAACCTGGCTGAGCGCGGACCTCTGGGCCCCTACCACCCGACCTTGAGAGGCGGAGATGATCGAAAAGGCAAGGAACTGGCGATGGGACATCCCGCCGCCCAGTGCATCCGCTGCCATAAGATCGGCTCGACCGGAGGGGTGCTCGGCCCGGACTTATCCCAAGTGGGCAGCCGGCTTTCCCCTGAAAAGATTCTCGAGTCCCTGGTCAACCCTCAGGCCGAACTGAGCCCGGGATACGGTTTGCTCGTAGCGACTCTAAAGGACGGATCAACCGTTTCCGGATCAATCATCGAGGCAAGTCCGGCAAGCTATTCCATCCAGTCGGTGCAAGGGAAGAAGTCGACCCTGGAAAGATCTCTCATCGAAGAAGAGGCGCTGACTTCCCCCATGCCCCCGGCGGGAGCCATTCTCAGCAAGACCGAGTTGCGCGACCTGATCGCATACCTGATCACCCTAAGGTAAAGGGTTCTTCGCGGTTTCTCCAAAAGCCGAGCTTTTCCGAGATCGAATTTTCAAGAGTGACTTGTCTTTCGGGTCATGCATTACTTTTGGCATGACTACTCCAAGGTTTTTGATTCCGGTTGGCTTTCTCCTGGCGGCTGCCTCCTTATTCCCGAAACCGGGCAACGTCCTGCTCATTCTGAGCGACGACCACCGCTACGACTTCATGAGCTTCATGGAGGAAGCCCCTGAGTTTCTCGAGACCCCAAACCTCGACAGGATCGCCCGCGAGGGGGCCCACCTTGCCAACGCTTTCGTGACCACCTCCCTTTGCTCGCCCAGCAGAGCCTCCATCCTTACAGGTCAGTATATGCGCAACCACCGAGTGGTGGACAACCAGAGACCCGTGCCTCCCGGCACCCGCTTCTTTCCCGAATACCTAAGGGAGGCAGGGTACCGCACCGGTTACGTCGGGAAGTGGCATATGGGCCACGAGGACGACACCCCCCGCAAAGGCTTCGACCACTGGGTCAGTTTCGCCGGCCAGGGAACCTACTTCGACCCGACCTTCAATATCAACGGCAAGAGAAAATCCTTCAAGGGCTACAACGCCGATCTCCTGACCGACCAAGCCATTGATTGGCTCAAGGAAGTCGGGCCGGCATCCCAAAAAGGCAAGCCTTTCTTCCTGCAGGTCGGCTACAAGGCGGTCCACTATCCCTTCCAACCCCCACCCCGCCATGCCAAGCGGTACGAAGGCAAGAAGATCGATTACCCGGAGACCATGGCAAACACGGAGGAGAATTATCTCTCCCAGTCCCTCTGGATCAAAGAGAGGAGATACGGAATCCACGGGATCGACCATATGGAGACCGGTGCTCTGGACAAGGACCCAGTCCCCTCCTTCGACGAGCTCTACCACAATTTCTGCGAGACCGTTCATGCCCTCGACGAAAACGTCGGGCGCGTCCTCGACCAACTCGACAAGCTCGGAATCGCGGACGATACCCTCGTAATTTATCTTGGAGACAATGGCTTCGCCCTCGGCGAACACGGTTTCTACGACAAGAGGGATGCATTCGAGGAATCGATCCGCATACCCATGCTGGCCCGTCATCCGAAACTGATCAAGGCAGGAACCCGGGTGGATCAGATGGCCCTCAACGTCGACCTTGCGCCCACCATTCTGGAATATGCCGGAGTGGACCTTCCCAAGAAGCCCAAGATGGACGGACATTCTTTCCTTCCTTTGCTCAAGGGGCAAAAGAATAAGAAAAAATGGAGGGAACACTTCGTTTACGAATATCATTGGGAATGGAACTTTCCGGCCACCCCCACGACTTTCGCCATCCGCACGGACAGCGAAAAGTACGTCTTCTACCACGGGGTATGGGACAGGAACGGCTTCTATGACCTGAAATCCGATCCCCATGAGCGCCACAACCTGATCCGTGTCCCTGCCTACCGCGAGCGCATCCTCGAGCTCAGGGAAAAGCTCTTCGACGAACTCGATTCGTCGGGCGGTCTCTCCATCCCCATCCGCCGGCCTAAGAACGAACAATTCTACGATCGCAAACTCCCGCGCTAAGGATAAGCGCGCCAAGGCTTTTCATGAAATTCCTCATACCCTTCATCACTCTGCTCGGCTTACCCCTGTCGGCCGAACAAGCGGATCGTCCCAACGTCATCGTCATCCTCACGGACGACATGGGATTCTCGGACCTCGGATGCTTCGGAGGGGAAATCGATACCCCCAACCTGGACAAGCTCGCCAAGAACGGCCTGCGGTTCACCGAATTCTACAACACAGCCCGGTGTTGGCCCACACGGGCCACCCTGATGAGCGGGATCTACAGCAATGGTCTGGGCACCGGTCAGGTAACCATTCCGGAACTTCTCAAGCCATCCGGTTACCAGACCGGAATGGTAGGAAAATGGCACCTCGGAAGAAACCCCAGGAAGGACGGACCCATCCAACGCGGTTTCGATGATTTCTACGGGACCATGACGGGGGCTGGTTCCTTTTATGATCCTTATACCTTGGCCCGCAATACCGAGTTCACCGAGGTCGACGAGGAGGATTACTATTACACGGATCGCATCGGGGTCGAGGCCAGTCGGCAAATCGGGGAATTTGCGAAAACCGACAAACCGTTCTTTCAATACGTTGCCTTCACCGCCGCCCATTGGCCCATCCATGCCCCTGAGAAATCCATCCGCAAATACCTCAAGACCTACGAGGGCGGATGGGAGAAACTGCGCAGGGAACGATATGCCCGCATGCTCGAGATGGGAATCATCGACAAGGAGCGCTGGCCCCTGCCCCCGCGGGAAGACCGGGTCAAGCCATGGGACACCATAGACCACAAGCCCTGGCGTATCCGAAACATGGCGATCTACGCGGCGATGGTCGATCACATGGACCAGGCAGTGGGAGCGATCGTCGATGCCCTCGAGAAGACCAAGCAACTGGAGAACACCTTCATCATCTATTTCCATGACAACGGGGCATGTCCCGAACACCTCGGCGGCAACGGATGGAATACGGCCAACAACATACTGGCCAAGGCCAAGAAAGCGGGCAAGACCATCGCGGTAGGCGACAAATACGACGTCCCGATGGGAGGTCCCATGACCTACGGGAGCGTGGGGCATAACTGGGCAAACGCCCAAAACACCCCGATGCGCCGCTACAAGTCCAACGTACACAATGGCGGAGCCTGCACGCCCGCCATCGTTCATTGGCCCGCCGGACTCAAGACGAAACCCGGCAGCATATCCAACCAACGCGGCCACGTCGTTGATCTGATGGCAACCTGCCTGGAACTTGCGGGGGCCAAGTACCCGAAGAAATTCAACGGACAGGAAACCAAGCCTCACGAAAGCCTTTCCCTCGTCCCGATCCTCAAGGGGAAAAGCGTCGACCGCGACCATGCCTACGTTTTTAACCACGGCGGGACCCACGCCATCGTAAAGGGCGAGTACAAGATCGTTCGCGAAGGCAGGCGTCCCTGGGCCCTTTACCACTTGGCCAAGGACCGCACCGAGACCAAGAACCTCGCCAAGCAGGAACCCGACCGGGTAACCGAGATGGCTGCCATCTGGGAAAAAAGGTGGGGCAAGAAGAAGTAGAGGCTTCCCCTCCTTCAATCGTGCCGAGGGTATCGTCTTGATCTTCGAGGAACTTGATTTTCAGGTCACCCCCATCGGGGAGCTCGCCCTGCGCCGGCGCAAAATCCCCAAATTGGGGGAACTCTACGTCTATGAGGTCAAACTGGGGGATGACTTCTTGATGTCCAGCTTGTTTCATGAAGCTGAGCGTCAACTATCCAAGCTCGGTCTGGGAGCCCTTGAGGGCGAAAGCCTCGACGTCGTGGTGGGCGGCCTCGGCTTGGGCTATACGGCAGCAGCAGCCCTTGAGGATTCGCGCCTGGGTTCGCTCGTGGTAATCGAGTATCTCGCCCCCGTCATCGAATGGCACCGTAAAGGACTGGTTCCCCTAGGCGGAACCTTGACCCGCGACCAGCGCTGCCGGTTGATCGAGGCCGACTTTTTCGCTCTCTCACAGGACGTTGAGAATAGTTTCGATTCGGGACACCCGGAAAAAAAACACGATGCCATTCTTTTGGACATCGACCATACGCCGACCAACGTCCTGCACCAGACCAACACCCGGTTCTACACGGAGGAAGGATTGAAAGAGCTCGCCCGGCACTTAAAACCAGGTGGGGTGTTCGCTCTGTGGGCGGACGGAGAACCGGAATCATCCTTTACCGCGCATCTGGAAAAAATCTTCGGATGGGCCGAAAGCCATACCATTGAGTTCGACAACCCCATCACCGAGGATACGTCCAAAGGGAGCGTCTACGTAGCCAAAAAGTCCGGGTAGAAAAGGAACGCCTCCCGGCAAAAGGAAGGTGAAAAGAGCTATTTGCTCTGGGGAAGCTCGAGGATGGTAATGTTCCTGAACTTGACCGGCGCTCCGTGCCCGCAAAAGCAGATATGACCGCTCCGGCGCTTGGCCCCCTTGTGATTGGGCTTCTCCTTATTGATCTCGTCCAGGTTGGCATCAAGAATTTCCACCCCGTTCAAGACGACCTTGACGCTCGGTCCGTTGACCGTGACCTTTTGACGATTCCACTCGCCAACTGGCTTGAGATGTCCGCGTTTGGCCGCCTTCAAAGTGTATAACGAGCCATGGTATTGATAGTCCTTGAGCTTGGCGTAGCGCTCATGTGAGTTGTCCAGGATCTGTAGCTCCATTCCAGTATAAGCGGCATCACCCTTGCCCGTATAGTGAACGCCCAACCCATTGTTTCCGCCAGGCGGGAGAAGAAATTCAAACTCGAAGACGTAATTTGAATATTCCTTTTCCGTGACCAGGTTTCCACCTTTGCAGACGAGCACTCCATCCTCCACGACGTAGTTGCCCTTCTTCCAGCCGGTCAGGTCTTTCCCGTTGAAGAGGGAAACCGGTTTGCCCGCCGAGAGTATGAGGGGAAAGATTGCGAGCAAAACAGCGAAGAGTGACTTTGGGTAATTTTTCATCTGATTGTGATGGTGTTCGGAAGTGTTTTGGCGTTAAAAAACTGCAGGCTGAGCGAGAATGCTCCGGACTATTTGCTCTCGGGCAGCTCGAGGATGGTGATGTTCTTGAACTTGACCGGCGATCCATGCCCGCAAAAGCAAAGGTGCCCGCTGCGCCGTTTGGCTCCGTTGTGCTTGGGCTTTTCCTTGTTGATCTCGTCCAAGTTGGCATCGAGAATTTCCACCCCGTTCAAGACGACCTTGACGCTCGGCCCGTTGACCGTGACCTTCTGGCGGTTCCACTCGCCCGCAGGCTTGAGGTGTCCGCGCTTGGCCGCCTTGAGCTTGTAAAGCGATCCATGATACTGGGAATCGACGAGTTTGGCGTATTTCGGGTGCTTGTTGTCCAAAATTTGCAGTTCCATGCCGGTGCCGGAGGGTCCGCCCTTGCCCGGGTAGTGAATGCCGAGCCCGTTGTTGCCGCCTGCCGGAAGAAGGAATTCGAACTCGAAGACGTAGTTGGCGTATTGCTTTTCCGTGACGAGGTTGCCTCCCTTGCACACGATTGCTCCGTCCTCCACTACGTAGTTGCCATCCTTCCATCCGGTCAGGTCCTTCCCGTTGAAGAGGGAAACGGGTTTCGCCGCGAAAAGGAAAAACGGACAAAGAACAAGCAGGGCGGCAAGGAATGGTTTTCGGTAATTTTTCATCTGTATGCTGTCGGGTTTGGGGATTTGGAGTTGGAAAAAGCGGACTAACTGAGAACGTCGCGAACGACTTTGCCGTGCACGTCGGTCAATCGAAAGTAGCGTCCCTGATAACGGTAAGTCAATTGCTCATGGTCGATCCCGAGCAAATGAAGAATGGTGGCTTGCAAATCGTGTACGTGTACGGGGTTTTCGACAACGTTCACGCTATAGTCGTCGGTTTGTCCGTAACTGAACCCGGCCTTTACCCCTCCACCAGCCAGCCAGTAGGTGAAACAGTTCGGGTGATGATCGCGCCCGTAATTGGTCCTCGTCAACTTGCCCTGGCAATAGACCGTACGCCCGAATTCGCCACCCCACACGACAAGGGTGTCCTCAAGCATGCCCCGCTGCTTAAGGTCGGCGAGAAGAGCAGCCGTGGGCTGATCGGTATCCTTGCATTGTCGGCGGACGTTCCCGGGGGCTCCCCCATGGGCATCCCAGCCGCGATGGAAAAGCTGGATGAAGCGCACGCCCCGTTCCGCCAAGCGTCGGGCGAGCAGGCAATTGTAAGCGTACTTGCCCACTTTGCGAACTTCCGGACCATAGGAATCAACCACCGTTTTGGATTCACTCGAAAAATCGATTAATTCGGGCACGCTGCTCTGCATGCGGTAAGCCAGTTCGTACTGGGCGATCCGGGTACGAATATCCGGGTCGGCATAGTGCTCGGCTTGGGCCTGGTTGAGTTTACCCAAAGTATCGAGCATCCGGCGGCGCTGGGAACGGGTAACCCCGGCAGGGTCGTAGAGATCGAGTATCGGATCGCCCTGCCCGCGGAACTTGACCCCCTGAAAACGGCCGGGAAGGAAACCGGAGCCCCACAGCCTGTCGTAAAGGGGCTGGCCGTTTTTGCCCGTTCCGTTGGAGGTCAAGGCAACGTAGGCGGGAAGATCGGAATTATGGGAACCAAGCCCGTAACTGACCCAGGATCCGATGCTTGGACGCCCCGGAATGACCGAACCCGTCTGGAAACAGGTCGCGGCCGGATCATGGTTGATCGCTTCCCCGTGCATGGACTTGATCACGCAAACGTCATCCACCACCTTGGCAAGATGGGGCATGGTCTCTCCCAGCTCGATCCCGCTTGCCCCATGCCTTTTGAATTTCAACGCGGTGGGAGCAACCGGAAAGCTCGACTGACCGGACGTCATGGTGGTCTTGCGCTCGTCGGGATAGACCGACTTGGGCACCTCCTTGCCGAACTCCTCATGCAACCTGGGCTTGTAGTCGAAAAGGTCATGCTGGGACGGACCGCCTGACTGGAAAAGATAAATCACCCGCTTCACCTTGGGTTGATGATGGGGCATATCGGCAAAGCCCCCCACCGCATTGCGTGGACGCAACCTGTCATCTTCCGCCCTCAACAACCCGGCCAAGGCGATGGAGCCCAGACCGAGAGTCGTTTTTTCCAAGAAAGCGCGCCGGGTGTGAGCCAAGGATAAAGCTTGTGTGAAATTCATGGTTTCAATTCAGGGAAATGGCCTCGTCCAGGTTAAGGATGGTGGAGGCAACCAGGGCATAGGCCGCCAAGACAGCCGAAGGAAGCTTTGAGTCATTGGGTTTCTCGCCTACCTTGAGCAATTGCCCGACGGCTTGGGGGTTTTTGGAGAAGATTTCCTCATGATGGAGAAAGTCTTCCTTCAGGAGAGCGAGTTCCCTGCTCGATGGCGGGCGGCTCAGGATCGCCTTGAAGGCATAGGTGATGCGTTCATCCTCACTTGTCAGGTCTTCCTGAGTCATGACCCGCTCGGCCAAGTGGCGGGCGGACTCCACAAACGTTACGTTGTTCATCAGGGTAAGGGCCTGAAGAGGGGTAATGGTCTGGTCCTTGCGGACTATGCATACTTCGCGCTCGGCAGCGTTGAAGGTGAGCATGGTGGGGGGCGGAATGGTGCGGCGCCAATAGGTGTAAAGGCTTCTGCGGTAAAGCTTGTCTCCCTTGTCCTGCTTATAGCTGTTGTTGGAAATCGATCTCCAGATGCGGGGCGGCATGTAGGGGCGGACGGAAGGACCTCCGATCTCGGGTACCAGCAAACCGGACGAGACCAAGGCGGAGTCACGGATGGCATAGGCCGGAAGGCGGCGCCTCGGCCCCCTGGACAAGAGCCGATTATCGGGATCCGAATCCGAATGACCCACCGAGGATTGGCGGTAGGTCGCCGAGGTCACGAGCATCTTGTAGGTTGCCTTTAGATCCCATCCGCCGCGGATGAATTCGGTGGCCAGCCAATCGAGTAATTTCGGATGGCTCGGGTGCTCGCCCTGCACGCCGAAATTTTCCGAGGTCTTGACCAAGCCCAGGCCGAACAACCTTTGCCAAATCCGGTTGACGGTGACCCGGGCGGTGAGAGGGTGAGCGGGATCGGTCAACCACTTGGCCAACCCGATCCGGTTGACCGGCCATTCCTTTTTCCAGCCCCCGATCACTTCGGGAACGGCTGGCTGAAGCTTGCGGGCCTTGTCCGGTCGGTCGTAGAGCCCGCGATCAAGAACGTAGGTGGGCCGTGGTTTGGGGAGTTCGTGCATCACCATGACCGTGTTTGCCCCGCCGGACTGGGGGCGGGGGACGGAAGTCTGCACCACCTTGATCTGCATCTTTGCAGGCACCACGAACTTGTTCTCGGCAGGCTTGAGCTCGGGCCAGCTCTTGGGAACGGGAATGAAGGGCGGGCTATTCCCGTTGTTCGGGCCCAGACCCGCCTCGTCGATCCCGTTGAAGAAAGCAAAGAGGGAATAAAAGTCCTCCTGGGAAACCGCGTCGTACTTGTGGTCGTGGCATCTCGCGCAATTCATGGTCAGGCCGAGAAAAGTCGTTCCGAGGGTCTCGACCCGGTCGGCCACGTATTCCACGATCCATTCGTCGGGGATCGATCCGCCTTCCGAATTGATCCGGTGGTTTCGGTTATAGCCGGAGGCTACCTGGGTCATGAAGTTCCGGTCGGCAAGAAGGTCGCCCGCCATCTGCTCTAGGATGAAGCGGTCGAAGGGCATGTTGTCGTTGAGGGCCCGGATCACCCAGTCCCGCCAAACCCACATGTAGCGGATCCGGTCGTTCTGGTACCCGTCGGTATCGGCATAACGGGCCGCATCCAGCCAATAAGAAGCCACCTGTTCCCCGTAGTGAGGAGAGGAAAGAAGACGATCCACCACCTTTTCGTAGGCATCCTCCGATTGGTCGGCTAGAAAGTCATCGATCTCCTCGGGTGATGGGGGGATCCCGGTAAGATCAAAAGTGACGCGCCTCAGCAAGGTGTGCTTGTCGGCTTCCGGGGAAGGTTTGAGACCTTCCTCCTCGAGACGGGCGAGAATGAAACGGTCGATCGCTCCCCTCGCCCATTTTTTGTCCTCCACTTTGGGCGCAGCCGGCTTCACGGGCGGAACGAAGGCCCAGTGCCTGTCGTCCTCCGGCCACTCCGCCCCTGCCTTCAACCATTGAACAAGCTTGGCCCGGTCCTGCGATCTGAGGACGCGCTTGGAATTTGGTGGCGGCATCCTTTCCTCGGGGTCCTTGCTAAGCAAGCGCACGATCATTTCGCCATTGCTCAGGATGCCCGACTTGATGGCGGAAGCCCTGTCGTCCAGACGGAGCTTTCCCTCGCGGGCTTTGGAATCGGGCCCGTGGCAATGAAAACATGCATCCGACAACAAGGGCCTTATATCTTGAGTGAAAGACAAGTCCCCAGCCCTCAGCAGCCCATAAGAAAAAAGGCCCAGAGAGAGGATCAGAAGACGCAAAAACATATATTCATTTGTAACCAAGGCCCGAACTTTCAGCAAAAGGAAAATCAGGGATACCCCAAATTCAGCTGATGATTTCCTTGATCACGTGACCGTGCACGTCGGTGAGGCGCCGGTCGATGGAATTGTGGCGGACGGTGAGGCGCTCGTGGTCCAGGCCCAATTGGTGGAGCATGGTGGCGTAGGTATCGTAGACCAGGGTGGGGTTCTTGCGGTCAAGGGGCTTGTAGCCCCACTGGTCGCTCTCCCCATGGGTCCTTCCGCCCTTGAACCCACCGCCGGCAAACCAGTTGGTGAAGACGAAAGGATTGTGATCGCGTCCCTTGCCCTTCTGGCTGCTGGGCATCCTCCCGAACTCAGTGGTCCAGTGGATGATGGTATCCTCGAGCAAGCCGCGCTGCTTCAAGTCCTTGATCAAGGCGGCCGTGCCACGGGCCATGCCGAGGGAGAGGGAGGGATGATCCCGGGTCATGTCCTCATGGCTGTCCCAGTTGCGCCTCGGGAAACTGTTGTCGTTTCCGCTCCAGATCTGAACGAAGCGCACGCCACGCTCGATAAGCCTGCGGGCAATCAGGCACTTCCTGCCGAAGTATTCGGTCTCCTCCTCGGGGTTGATGTTCTTGGGGTATTTCTTGCCCGCGTTTTCCAAACCGTACATCTTATGGACGTAGGCGGGCTCATCCGAAAGATCAAGGGCCCGGGTGGCGGAAAGCTGGAGCTTGGCGGCCAGCTCGTAGCTGCGGATACGCGAATCGAGGCGGGGATCCATGGGCCTGGAGCGCTGGTGCATGCGGTTGAGACGATTGACCAGATCGATTCCCTCCCCATGGCTCTCGTCCGTAACGTAATCGGCCTGGGGATGCAGGTCCTCGATGGGGTTTGCCCGCTGGGGAAAGATGGTCGTGCCCTGGGTGTGGGTGGGCAAAAAGGCCGAGCCCCAGTTCTTGGGCCCGTTGGAAGCGAACCCGCGATGGTCCGGAAGAACCACGAAGGAAGGCAGGTCCTCGTTCTCCGAACCCAAGCCATAACTGACCCAGGATCCGGCCCCCGGGAACCCCGGGAACTGAAAGCCGGTGGCCTGAAGGTAGGTGGCCTGGCTATGGACGCCCGACTTGCCCACTACGTTGTGAATGAAGGAGATATCGTCCACCACTTCGCCCAGCGGCTCCACGATCTCGCTCATCAGTTTTCCGCAGGCACCGTGCCGTTTGAAATCGAAGGGCGACTTCATCCACGGGCCGAGGCCGTTTTGAAAGGCCTCGACGTGCTCACCAAAGTCCGACTTCTCCCCGTGGCGCTTGACCAGTTCAGGCTTGAAGTCGAACATGTCCAAGTGGCTGGCCGCCCCCGCCATGAACAACTGAATGACCCGCTTGGCCCGGGGTGGATGATGAAGATCGGAGGAGGGAGCGCCCGAGCCCAAGAGAGGCTCGCGGGCCAACATCGATGCGAGTGCCAGGCCCCCAATGCTGCCCTGCTTGAGAAAATCCCTTCTGCTTGCCATCGGGTTCATTTTAGTCGAGGTAGGAAAACTCCGAAAGGTTGTAAAGGGCCCGGCAAAGGTTTTGCAGGCCATGCTTGCCCCCATAGGAAACCAGTAATTTCCGTTCGTCCCCATTCGGATAGCGCCCCGTCACGAGCTTGTGGCCCAAACGGACGCGGGAAGGCAAATCTTTTGCTTCCTTCTCCAGACGGGAGGCGAAGTGACGGGCCATCGTTAGGCTGAACTTGTTGTTGAGCAGGCTGAGAGCCTGCAGGGCCGTGAGGGTCTCGTTGCGCTTCGGCGTACTCTGGGAGGAATCTGCGCAGTCCAGGGTGGTCATGAAGGGATTGGGCTGGGAACGGACGATGAAGCGATAGACGGAACGGCGGTGGCTCCTTACGTCCTCAGGATCGAACTTATGATATTCGTAATGAGGCGAATGAGCGGTTTTCTCGAGGGCAAAGAGATAATACCCGGGGCCGCCCATCTCCAGGTTCAGTTTTCCACTGACCGCGAGCACGGAGTCCCGGATCTCCTCCGCCGATAGCTTCCTGCGGTTCATCCGCCAGAGAAATTGATTGCCCGAGTCCACCTTGGCCTTGGCCAAGTCCCCAAGAGAGGATTGCCGGTAGGTTGCGCTCATCACCATGAGCTTGTGAAGCTTTTTGAAGGACCCGCCGGAGTCACGAAAGCGGACGGCCAGCCAGTCGAGCAGTTCCGGGTGGGTGGGGGTTTGCCCGAGCGGGCCGAAATCATTGGGCGATCCTACGATGGGCTCTCCGAAATGCCATTGCCAGACCCGGTTGACGATGGCCCGCCAAGTGAGCGGATGATCCTTGCGGACAATCCACTCGGCGAGGGCGGCCCTGCGCTCGGACTCATCATGCTCCTCGGGCAATTCGAACTCCCACGGTTCGTCGCCGAAAAGAGGAAAGGCGCCGGGCTTCACCTCATCCCCGAGTTGGGTTACCTCACCCCGGTGAAGGACGCGGATCATCCTAGGCTTGCCGTTGGTCGGCTTGAAATTCCCCCTTGGCTTGAAATGGGTGGCGGCGGCGTAGACCATGTCACCCTTGGGAAAGCCAGCCAGCTTCTTTCGCGCCTGGCTCAATTGCTCCTTGTCCCTTTCGATCGATTCCCTTTGCTGCGGGGAGCCGAGCGAGCCGAGGAAAGCCTTGCGCTCGGCTCTCAGTTCGGCGAGCTTTGCTTGACTGGCGGGGGTCTCGCCCTTCGCCCACTTGCCGTCGGTCAGGTTCGCCTTGGTCCAACGGTTCGGAGCCTCGATGCTGTCCAGCGCGCCGACCTTCTTTTTTTCGGCCAAGTTCAGCCCCTCTTCGTCCAGAACCCGCAGCTCATCGAGGGCGAAGATGTAATCGTTGGAGCGCTTGGCGAGCCGGGTTGCCTCGATACGCAAAAACCGGGCGGATGAACGAACGGACAACTCGACGGGAAGCAGGCCGGGGTTGACGAAGTCCTCCCTGGAACGATCGACCAGAACCTGCGAGCGTGAAAAATCCTCCCGGTTCGAGGCGATGACCTTAAAGCGGACGGGGAATCCGAAGCCGGCGCCTATGCCGTTGTGGTTGTCGTGCGAGGCATGGAGGACGACCTTACGAAGTTCCAGCTTGGCGCCCAAGTCGACCTGCACCCACTTCCTTTCCCCGGGAGCCTTCACGATGGCACTGTGGTATCCGTGTTCAGGACCCTTGACCACCCGACCGTCCTCCTTCTGTAACTGCGAGATTTGCTTGTCCAATTTGGACAAGCGCTCCCCACCCTTGGCCCTGAGGGTAGCCTCGGCTTTGGAAATCTTGTCTCCCAAGGTCTTGATGCGCGCCTCAAGATCGGTTTTTTGGCGCACCGTCTCCGGGGACACCACGAACTCCCGGTCCGCTTTGTCCACTGCGGCAAAGATCGACTGCAGGCTGTAATAATGTTTTTGCCCGATGGGATCGCCCTTGTGCTCGTGGCAACGGGCGCACTGGATGGTCACCGCGCAAAAGGTATTGAAAACGTTCGATACCATGTCGTCCCGGTCGAGGTTGCGGGCTACCTTCCCGTCGATTTTCGATTCGGGCACCTCAGCATGCCCAATGAAATCCCACGGCCCCGCGGCGAGAAAGCCGAGTCCGAGGATACCATCGGGTTGACCGGGAAAGAGAGCGTCGCCCGCAACTTGTTCCTTTACGAACTGCTCATAGGGCTTGTCCTCGTTGAAGGAACGTATGACGTAGTCGCGATAGGGCCAGGCATTGGGACGGAGCTTGTCCTTGTCGTACCCGCAGGTATCGGCGTACTTGGCCACGTCGAGCCAATGGCGGGCAAAACGTTCCCCATAGCGGGGGGAGGCAAGCAAACGATCGACCAGTTCCTCGTAGGCTCGGTCGGGATCTTTTGCATATTGAGATAAAAACGCGTCGATCTCATGAGGGGCAGGCGGAAGGCCGGTCAAGTCGAAGGTCAAGCGACGAACCAAGGCCAAGGGGGAAGCCTGCCCGGAAGGCTGAAGGTCCCTTGCCCGGAGTTCCTCGAGAATAAATCGGTCTATCTCGTTTCTCGCCATGGGATGGGCGGGGGGTACCGGGGGCGAATGCAGGGGCGTCCGGGACCACCAGGCTTCCTTTTCGGTACGGTCGGCAAAAGTCTCCCGGTCAAGAGGGAGGAAAAGGAGGCAAGGAAAGAGGAGGCTTCCCAAGTAATCTTTCAGGGCCATGAGCACAATAGAAAGAATGAAGCAGGAAGAGGCTTAAGTCGAACCAGTTTTGAGGGAACGGAAGCAACTTTTCATAAAGGCCGCCATCGCAAACAAGGTCCCTGCCGGATCTTAGGAGTCCAGGGCTTCAAGCTCCTCGGCGGTGTGGTAGATCTTTTTCGGAAGGGAGAATTCCTTTTCCCGGGGATGCCCAAACCCTTCCCAGAGGCGCAACTCCCCGAAACCGAGGTGCCGTTCGCCCTCCCCTATCTTTTCCTTGAAGTCGAAACGGAATTTAAATTCAAAATCCAAATCGATGCATAGCTCCATGGTCAGGCGCTTCAAGTCGTATACGCAGGACCAAAGCGTGATGGATTGCTGAGACTTCTCCAGAAGCTTCATCGCGGAGGACGGACCCCGAACGTCGGCCATTCCTTTCTTGAGGATGGGATGACGGTTGCAGTCGGCGGCCTTGAAGGAAAGGGGGAAGTTGGTGATATGGAAGCCCTTCCCCACCGACAGGCGCCTCGTAAAACAGTTCTTCACGTCGGCCCAGTTCACGGCATGGCCAGTTGGATCGGCGATGAGAAAATGATTGCGCACGTTCCCCCACCGTGCCTGGCTCCACCTCCAAATCGTAGGAGATTGGGACCGAGCGAAAGATTTCCAGGGCCTCGGCGGTCGACTTGGCCCGCTCGAGGACGAAGCGGATGATTCCGCAAAAATCCATTTCATGTGGTTTGCGCTTTTGTTTTCCGAGTGGACTCAAGTCATCGGGTATGCCGGCGGCGCCGACGAAAACCCCATGCTAGTTGATCCCTTCGAAGGGACGGTCCTGTCCTCACTGTTCCATCAGGTACATGGCGTTGGCCATCTTTCCGTAGATCCTTTGGGGAGGAATGAAATGCACGTTCCCCCCCGGCTGAGTCCAGGAATGGTTACGGGCGGCCACCATTCCCTTGGAAGTGTTTTTTACGAAGACGGTGCACATGTTATCTCTTGGTCCAGTTTAAGCTCGCTCCACGTTCGGCATCGGTCAAACCGAAACCCCGACAATTTTATTTGCGGAAAGTCAGTGTTTCCCCGTCACCTGAAGAACGCGCCGACCCAGGAACTCTCCAAGTTTGTCGGCCGGGTTGCCCCCGAAGTGAACGTC
>CEVF01003671.1_pt1 | contig 46688 bp, 38 predicted proteins | sample 356441 | NCBI WGS metagenome assembly CEVF01 (sample SAMEA2622765, study PRJEB7988) | marine metagenome | biome: marine biome (ENVO:00000447); feature: surface water layer (ENVO:00002042); material: "saline water (ENVO:00002010), including plankton (ENVO:xxxxxxxx)" | depth 5 m | reverse complement strand
ATGGGAAATATTTTCTCCTGCCAGGTGGATCACCGCATCCCACTTTTGCGCTGCTTTTTCCAACTCCCCGCCGATCCCAGGGTTCCAGACAATTTTTTCGGGAGCCGATGTTTCACGTCGCGAGCGACAGATTGCCGTTACACGATGTCCGCCAGTGGTAAGAAACGCAGTGAGTGCGCTGCCAATCAATCCATCTGCACCAGTGATGCCGACCGACATACGCGGTTGTTCCCGGTAACGTGCATGTGCTGATAGGTCGGCACGAGTTACAGCATGCCGAAAGGCAAACATTCTCTCAATTTTCTCCGCAACTGATCGTCCGGCAAGCCAATTTCCGCACCGTCCGCCGGGAAGGCTGAATTCCAGTTGGTCCTCAAGCACAGAAGTTTGAGGGCTGTCATCAATAAATTTGTGACGATGACGCCAGTAAGCGAATGGACCACGGAGCTGCTGATCTTCGAAATACTCCGGCGGACAGCAGGCGGTGTGCTCAGCCAGCCAGCGAATCGCAAATGGACCCAAACGGGTCAAAAATTCTACCTGAGTGCCCGTATTGATATCCGATGCAGGTCGCAAAACACGAATATTTTCCCAAGGAGGTAATAGCCTAGCGAGCGCCCCGGGTCGTTGATGCCATGCAAACGCCTCCGACCGGGTAACCGGTAGCCGGGTCGGAAAACAGGCTCTTTGTAAGTGAAAGTTTCTCAATGCACAGTCCTCTGGGCGAATTACCCCGAAAGAGGGGATTTTGCGAGCCGATCGTCGACAAACTGTGGTACGACGAATTGCGGCAAAAATCGACCCGTTTTTATGCAATTTAGTGCTTTTTATCGTTGAGCCGCCAATTTTTCTACAATTAAAAATTTGTTTCCATTGGCAAAGCTCGCCGATTGACATAAAAATAGTCAAAACGTTCATTGATGTGTTCGGATCGTGTTATGTCGTTACCAAACTCAGCCTCCTCCGCCCCGAAGACGGTCTCGCCAAAGCAGGTCGCGAAGGCCATTGGAGTGAGTGAGTCGTCACTCAAACGGTGGTGCGATCAGGGTTTGATTCCGATGTCCAAGACCGAGGGCGGGCACCGGCGACTAAACCCGGCAGATGTTGTAGCCTTCATTCGGAAATCTGACCGGCACCTGGCGGAACCCGAGTTATTAGGGTTGCCCGCTGGAAGTCCTCAGCGGAGTAAGTTTACCGATTCCTGCGTTGACCGGCTCACACAAGCCTTGATTGACGGTAAAGATGAGGTTTGCCGGCGACTTATTTTCGACCTTTACTTGGGCAACGAGCGTCTGGGTCGAATTTTCGATGAGTTGATTGCCCCCGGTTTTGCTCAAATCGGATCCTTATGGCGGTGTGGCAACCTTGACATCTACCAAGAGCGTAGAGCCGGAGAAATTTGTGAGAGCATTTTGATCGAACTTCGATCCTATCTTCCGGTTCCGAATGAGAGGTCTCCTTACGCAATAGGTGCCACGCCTGCAGGGGATGAATATCGCATCGCCAACCGAATGGCTGAGCTGATACTGAGAGAGCTTGGTTGGAATGCCGTTTCACTGGGAACATCCTTACCCTTTGAGACGATTCAGAAGGCAATCATCCGCTACGACCCGAAACTTCTTTGGCTCAGCGTTTCAACGATTGTAGACGAGCAGTGCTTTTTTTCCGAATACCAGCAGATGCGTGAATCGGCCGGCAGTGATTTGGCCATCATCTTGGGTGGCAACGCCTTGACGGACAACGTTCGAAAGTCGATAGATTGCACTGCGTATTGCGAGCACATGCAGGATCTTGAATCATGTGTTGCAAAAATTTTTAAAGTTTGACTCTCTCGGCACAGTCAAACAGTTAGCGGCTGGGGCACTCTTCATGGCACGGGATTCCGACCAACGCCTGCGGGTTGCAATAATTGGGGGCGGTATCAGCGGAAACATCTGCGGGTACCTTCTCCATGATAGCCATGACGTCACGCTTTTTACGGCCGACTCACACAATGGTGGACACACCCACACGCATTGTATCGAATTTGAAAATCGCAAACTGCATGTCGACACAGGATTCATGGTGTATAACCAACGGACCTACCCCTTTTTTGTCAAACTATTGGAGCGGCTAGGAATCCGATCTAAAAAAAGTGATATGAGTTTCAGTGTGCGTTGCGAGCGAAGTAACCTGGAATACTCGGGTAGTTCAGTGAATGGCCTGTTTGCCCAGCGATCCAACGTATTACGTCCAGCTTTTTATCGAATGCTTCTCGACATCCTTCGATTTAATCGAGAAGCTCCGCGTGCCTTAGAATTGTGCAGTGACAGCCTCACCTTACAAAGCTATTTAATCAAGAATCGTTACAGCGACTACTTTATTCAAAACTATCTTGTGCCACTCGGTGCCTCGATCTGGTCGGCCCGAGCGGATCGTTTTCTTGCGTTTCCCTTAAAATTTCTAATCGCGTTTCTGGACAATCATGGTCTGCTACAGGTCCGTAATCGGCCTCAGTGGTATACCATCGAGGGTGGCGCACAAAGATATGTCGAAGTTATGACGCAAGGATTCAAAAATTCGATTCGACTAGACTGCCCCGTCGAACGTGTCGATCGGTCTTTAGACTCGGTCAAACTGCATACTCGAAGTGGCGCTGCCCTTGAATTTGACCGCGTGATATTTGCGACCCATGCCGACACCACCCTCGCACTTCTTTCGAAACCGACCCCGAAAGAGACGGAGATCCTCAGCCAATTTGAATTCCAGCAAAACAAAGCAATTTTGCACACCGATCAGCGTTTGCTTCCGAAAAGCCGTCGTGCCTGGGCCAGTTGGAACTACCATGTCAGTGACGAATCGGCCGCCCCCGCATCGGTTACCTACGATGTGAACCGACTTCAAAGCCATGGTTGCTCCCAGCCTATCTGCGTAACTTTGAATCCGACGCATGAAATTGACGAGCACCACGTGATAAAGAAAATGCTATACCGTCATCCAGTTTTTTCCACTGGTACAATCACCACACAGAATCGGCAACAGGAAATTAATGGGGAAAATAACTCATTCTTCTGTGGTGCATATTGGGGATTTGGTTTTCATGAAGACGGGCTCCGGAGCGGTCTTGCTGTTGCCAAATGCTTTGGGAAAGAGCTCTGATGGTGCATCATAGCTATCTATATGAGGGCATGCTCTCGCATCGGCGTTTTCAGCCTCGGGAACACGCATTCCAATATCGACTTTACATGGCCTATCTCGACCTTGATGAGTTCGATAAACCTCATTCTAAAGAATGGATTCGCAGGGAGCGTTTTACTTGGGCATCATTCTTACGATCCGATCACTTCGGGAACCCGGCGGAGCGACTGACAGAATCGGTAAAAAATCTGGTCCTCTCACGAACAGGGAATTTAGTGGATGGGCCCATCCGCCTTCTGACACAATTGCGGACCTGGGGCTACTATTTCAGTCCACTCAATATGTATTACTGCTTCCGATCGGATGGCACCACACTTACCGCGATTGTTGCAGAAGTGAGTAATACTCCCTGGAAGGAGCGGCACCTTTATGTTCTCTGGGAGGGAAACCAACTGCTTAGCGGAGAAAATCTTAAGTACAGACACCCTAAAGCATTTCACGTTTCCCCTTTTATGAACATGAATCAAATATACGATTGGTCTATCCAAATGCCGTGCGAAACACTACGCATTGGCATCCGGAGCACAAATCAAGACCAAACGCTTTTCCAGGCCGGATTAATGCTAAAACGCCACGTACTAAACCGGCCAACGCTGAGAAGGATGCAAATACGCTATCCTTTACTAACACTTCAGATAGTGACCGCCATTTATCATCAGGCATTTCGACTATGGAAAAAAAAGCTTCCCTTCTATCCCCACCCGAAAACATCGGCAAAGTCGTAGTCCCACCCGTTGTTCCAACAGCCACGAATCCCTCGGTTTCGGCTGAATCCGATAGCAATCGGTCACGGCGCACTTCATTTTTCAAGCGCCTCGTATTTGCCCAGTTTTCAAACATCCGACATGGGCAACTTACACTGCTGGAAACCGATCAAAGCACAACCTTTGGTGAGCACAACAGCCCTGTTACGGAAATTATTATTCACAATCCAAGGTGCTATCGGCGTTTGGCTTTGGGCGGGGCAATCGGAGCTGCGGAATCCTTTATTGATAGAGACTGGTCGACCCCCGATTTAGTCAGTGTGATTCGACTGTTTGCAAAAAATGAGATCTATCTACGACAGATTAACCACGGTCTTGCACGGGTCAAGCAATGGTACTATTGGATTCTATCGCGTTTGCATCCCAACTCGAAAAAGGGGAGTCGAAAAAACATTTCCGCACATTACGATCTGGGAAACGAATTCTTCCGCCTATTTCTTGATTCATCAATGACTTATTCCTGTGGTATTTTTGCTCGACCCGAGAGTAGTCTTTTGGAGGCCTCTCTGCATAAATACCGCGTGATTGCCGAACAACTTCATCTCTCCTCGGATGATCACGTAATTGAAATCGGCTCCGGGTGGGGCGGGTTCGCTTTTTTTGCAGCTGAAAACTATGGCTGCCGAATCACAACGACCACGATTTCCGCAAAACAATTTGCCTACGTGAATAACAAGGTCCGGCAAAACAATTTGACTGAAAAAATTAACGTAGTCTGTAAAGATTATCGCGACCTAAAAGGCACTTTTGACAAACTTGTATCGATCGAAATGATAGAGGCAGTCGGGCACCGATTCTTAAAAACTTTTTTTGAGAAGTGCAGCGATTTACTTGAGCCACAAGGAAAAGCCCTGATTCAGGCGATCACTGTACCCGATAAAGATTATCCTCGTTATCGTCGGTCGACTGATTTTATCCAGCAGTTTATTTTTCCCGGCGGCTGCCTTCCATCGCTTGGTGCAATTCGACAAGCCACCGATGAAGCAGGTCTGCAGCTAGTCAATCTGACCAATTTTAGACAGGATTATTTTCGAACGCTCACTGAATGGCGAACAAAATTTCACGAAAATATCGACGCTATCCGAAGCCTCAATGTGGGCGAACCATTTCTTCGGCTTTGGGACTATTACCTATGCTATTGCGCTGGCGGCTTTGCGGAAGGGAAAATTGACGTCGGCCATATTTCGCTTGAAAAATTGGGCAGTCCAACTCAGTCATGAATTCGCGATCACTTTGCATACCCATGTGCGATAAATATCTGAAATGAGCCCGGCCGAACAAATTATTGTAATCACAACATTCGCATGCGCTTTAATGGTGCTGTTGTGGTGTGTGCAATTAGTGCAGAAAAATGCCGGGATTGTTGATCTGGGTTGGACGGCGGGAATCGGGGCAAGTGGCACTTTTTTTGCAATCACTTCCGGCGGTGACTTATCGCGAAGAATCGTGGCAGGGCTGTTGATCAGTATCTGGTCAATTCGCCTCACATTTTATCTTTTTAAACGTATGCGAGGACATGCCGAGGAGAGTCGTTATGCCACACTGAGAAAAAAATGGGGGGCATCCGCAAACTTTTGGATGTTTTGTTTTTTTCAAATTCAAGCCGTGACCGTTTTACTCTTCGCACTTCCCCTGCTTGTGGCATGCTGGAATCCACTTGATTTTGGCGTATGGGATTTTCTCGGAATTGCGATCTGGCTTGTCGGATTCTCTGGTGTGGCCCTGGCTGATGCACAGTTGCATCGATTCAAGCAGCATCCGGGCAGCCGAGGCAAAACATGTCGCGATGGCCTTTGGTATTATTCGCGACATCCGAATTACTTTTTTGAGTGGGTGCTCTGGTGGTGCTGGCTACCGCTATCCGTGAGCGCCTCCTACTGGTGGGTCGCGACAGTGTTACCGCTGCTTTTGCTTTATACCTTGGTTTACAAAACTGGAATACCTCCGACCGAGGCACAAGCGATTGTTAGTCGGGGCGATGACTATCGAGCATATCAAAAAACAACGAGTGCATTTGTTCCGTGGTGGCCCAAAAAGAATCCTGCAGAGTGATTGGTTTTAAGTGATTGGTTTAAATTTAGCGGAACGTGGATGGATTCCTGATATTCTTATTCGCATAGGTATTCGGCGTCTGCTGCGCGCGAGGCTCAAGCAGCAGCACGCCCTTTACGCGCGCGACCGGGGGGCAAAGAATTCTTTTTTTGCGAAGCGGCGAAATGAACCGATTGCTGTGCAGACCGAGGATGCGAATCGCCAACATTATGAGGTACCCGCCGAGATGTTCCAATATATCCTCGGCCCTCGAATGAAATACAGTTGCTGCTTGTACCCGACAGGGAACGAATGCTTAACTGAAGCCGAAGAGGCAATGCTCGAAATGACATGCCAGCGTGCCGAGATCCGTGACGGGATGTCAATCCTGGAACTGGGCTGCGGATGGGGATCGTTAAGCCTCTGGATGGCAGAGCGGTTCCCTAAAATACGGATCGTCGCGGTATCCAATTCTGCAGGTCAAAAGGCATACATTGACGCTAAAGCGCAGGAGCGAGGGTTCAGTCAGATCAAGGTGCTGACTAAAAATTTAACGGACTTTCATAACGAGAAGCAGTTTGATCGAGTGATTTCGATTGAAATGTTCGAACATATGCGCAATTATCATGACCTCCTCAAACGTATTTCCGGCTGGCTCAAACCAGAAGGTAAACTATTTGTCCACATTTTTTGTCATCGAATGTACGCATATCTTTTTGAGACATCTTCCGAGGATGATTGGATGGCAGAACACTTCTTCACGGGAGGGATCATGCCATCTGAAGACATCTTTTCCCACTTCACGGATCATCTCCACGTCACCTCTCAATGGAGTGTCGATGGAAAGCACTATGCAAAAACCTGCGAGGACTGGATATCGCACCAAGATCAAAATCGACAGGATGTATTCAATGTGCTTAACCAGCACTTGCCCGCTGATTTGGCCACACTACAGTTTTACCGTTGGAGAATTTTTTTTATGGCGTGCGCTGAACTGTTTCGGTTCTCCGAGGGGCAAGAGTGGAAAGTCGGGCACTACCTTCTTGAACACACCCGCTGATTGCTACTCGCGTTGAAGAGGATTTATAATTGTGCGTAATTTTCCTCCGGAACGTATTCGACCTGGTAACGCAAGTAACGCAAATCTCAAGGGCGATTACATTCTGTACTGGATGGTTGCCAATCGGCGAACCCGCTGGAACTTCAGCCTCCAGCGGGCTTTGGATTGGTCTCGAGAATTGCGAAAGCCCCTGCTCATCGTAGAACCACTCAGTTGCGATTACCCATGGGCCTCGGATCGCTTCCATCAGTTTATTTTGGAGGGCATGATCGACAATGCAAATGCCTGTCAAGAGAAGCGTATCGATTATCGTGCCTATTTGGAACCGAAACGTGGCGCCGGTGATGGTTTGATCGAGGCTTTAGCAGAGCGGGCAGCTGTGGTCGTCACGGACGACTATCCGGCGTTTTTCTTGGCACGGATGTTGCGCCGAGCCACACATCGGTTGGCGACAAAATGCGAATTAATCGATTCGAATGGACTGTTTCCTATGGCGGCAACAGACAAATGTTTTGTCCGCGCCTATGACTTTCGGCGATTTCTGCAAAAGAACCTTCCCGCACATCTGATTGATCTGCCGGATGCCGAACCTTTGCCAGTTCCCGAGATCGGCGGTACCGTCACGCTGAATGGTTCTATCAAAAAGCGGTGGCCCGAGATCGCCCGCCCACTTTCTAAAGTATCGCTCGAAGAATTTCCGATCGATCACACCGTTCGATCGGTGGCGTTCACCGGTGGGCCTCAAGCGGCAGAGGGATGCCTGGAGCGATTCCTTGATCAGCGATTGGACGCATATGCCACAATGCGAAACCTCCCTGAAGAGAAAAGTTCCAGCGGTCTTTCACCTTATCTGCACTTCGGTCACATTAGTAGCCACTATATCTTTGACCGGTTGATGCAACGAGTCGCGTGGAGCGTGGAACAGCTGGCTGACTCGACGACTGGAGCTCGCAGTGGATGGTGGGGGGTGGACGAAAACACAGAAGCCTTGCTGGATCAACTCGTCACTTGGCGTGAATTGGGATTTAACATGTGCTCTCACCGTAACGACTATGAGCGGTTTAGCTCACTACCCGATTGGGCACAAAAAACTCTGCGGCAACATGCCAAGGATACACGTCCTTACCTCTATGATCAGGATTCGTTCGATGCCGCCGAGACGCACGATCCTCTGTGGAATGCCGTTCAGAGACAACTTGCCCAATCAGGCGAGGTTCACAACTACCTGCGTATGTTGTGGGGCAAGAAAATTTTGGAGTGGTCCGAAAGTCCGCAGGAGGCACTGAAAATTATGATTCACTTGAATAATAAATACGCAGTCGATGGGCGTGATCCCAACTCCTACAGCGGAATTTTTTGGGTTCTGGGCCGATACGATCGAGCCTGGGGACCTGAACGACCAATTTTTGGAAAGATCCGTTACATGAGTTCTGAAAACACGGCGAGAAAGTATCGGACGGCAGGGTATCTTGAAAAATGGGGTGGCTGAAAAACAATAGGCATTTGGTCTCGCCAAGGTTGAGACTCTTCATGTTGAAATAGAAAGGGAATGATATGAGTGACTGGCCAGAAGAAGGAGACAAAGCACCCCAATTCACGCTTACAGCGGATAACGGTTCGAAATGGAAACTGAGTGAAGCAAAAGGTAATCCCGTAGTGGTGTATTTTTATCCCAAGGATGATACGCCCGGTTGCACAAAGGAAGCCTGTGCCTTCCGAGATCAGCGTAAAGAGCTAAACAAACAGGGTGTCCAGGTTGTCGGCATCAGCCCAGATAGCCAGCAAGATCACGAAAATTTCCGCAAGAAATACAAATTGAATTTTCCCTTATTGGTCGATGAAAACCATAAGGTGGCGGAAAAATACGGGGCTTGGCGAGAAAAAAACATGTACGGCAAAAAGACGATGGGGATCGTGCGCAGCACGTTTTTAATCGACGCCAAAGGGCGGTTTGCAAAAATATGGCGGCGGGTTCGAGTGGACGGACACGACCAGCAGGTTCTCCAAGCAATCCAGCAATTGGACGCATAAATCAGTTGTCGCCCGCCTCCTTGGAAGCTTTGTCTTTACTCTCCTCCTTTTCCTGCTCGGCGATCGCAAAGAGGTGAGTTTTGTTACTGATGTAGAGGACATTGTCTGCAACAATCGGCGTGCTGTAGACTGAATTTCCCATGTTGATCGGGCCGGAGTCCCCATACTCGTCCACAGAGAGGATTTCTTTTTCAGGGGAGAGCTTGAAGATAGTCACGTCCCCGTCTTCATCCCCGATGTAAACTTTGCCGTCGACAATCAACGGGGAACCCCAGGCGGCGGCCAACATGTCATGAGTCCAATGCACTTTGCCCGTTTTGGCATCTAGGCAGTGAAATAGTCCGCTGAAGTCGGAGATGTAAAGCAAGCCGTCCTTGATAGCGACCGTACCACAACTACGATGCATCTCTTCTTCCCAATCGATTTCACCATCCTGATTCTGATCCTGCTTGTCGTAATGCCAGACAACTGCTGAGTTGGGATTGTCACGGGCCACCTCTCCATTTTTCGGATCAACCGCTTGTAACCGACGATGCGGAATCGTCTCATCTGGATTGTCCACGTGAAATGCCAAAGTTGGGCTCACATCTCCCCGCTTGGTCGGATCAATACACCAGAGGTGACCATTTCCCTCAGCATGCTCTGGATCCTGTCCCACCGCAACATAAACCAGACCATCATTAATAACCGGAGTGGCAATCACATTATTGCGGGTTCCGCGTCCGCCAAGTTCCCATTTTGATTCCTTAGGATTGCAATCAAACTTCCAAAGTAATTTAGAATTCCCGTTACCATCGCCCTGCGGATCAAAACTGTATACCCAACCGTCACCACCCGCAAAAATCACCTGAGGCACCCCTCCCAATACGCCATAGGCCGGGGAAGACCATTGACCATGCAAAATATTGATGCTTGGTGAATTGTCGGTCCAAAGGACCTCGCCCGAGTTTTTATCCATAGCCAGGAAACTTGGTGCGTCGGGAGACGGTAGCAGAATATGCGATTCGTCGACACCATTGGAAGTATTCACGAATAAAAGGTCGCCAGCCGAAGTGACCGAACAACTGCACATATTGTGCTGAGAAATGCCCAATCCTTTCATCATGTCATAGACCCAGACAACATCTGATTCCTGTTTGTCCGAAGTCGTGATCTGCTTAAATCCGCTCAACTTTGGCCCCACAAGTCGGACCTCGTAGCGATCGCTGCCTTTTTTCGTCAGCGGCACAATGGACCACTTCTTCCCGGCGGTTTCCGGAGTAACTTGAACCTTTTCCGGAAGTTCTGCGCCTGCCTTGCCGAAGGCTTCACGAATTGCTTCGGGGAGGACTGCGCCATCGAGTTGTGTTACTGCGGCTTGCACCTTGTCGGTAGTCGGATCCGATTTTTTTGCGATATCAAACATCCTGCCCCATCCCGCGGGCACACCGTCGTCCTGATTATCATAAAAGCCCTCGGTATCCAGGCATTTCACTTCGCCGCGACTTGTGACAAACCAGAGGCGATCTTGCTCTACAAGTGGAGCGCAGCAAATTCCTTGAAGCGGCCAGTCATGCACCCGACCCGTGCGCAGTTTCTCGCTGGAATCTTGCCAGAGAAACGAACCATCCTGCTTGTCAAAGGCAAGTAAACATCCGAGATCAACCTTTCCCGGATAACGGGGCAGCCAGCCACCACTGTTGTTGGTTCCGACAAAAACTCTATCGCCGGATACGACCGCATTCCCGTAGGTCTGAGAGCCCAAGCGAGCAACCCATTTGATATTTTTGGCGGTCTCTGGTTGCCAGACTGTTGGGTTGCCGGAAAATTCGCCGGTCGACCAATCCAGGGGAATATTCTCACCGACCGGCGTATTGTTCCTACGGCTGTCACCACCCCATTGGGTCCATTCTTTCGTGAGCGGAGCATTTGACGGTTTCGCTTCTTCGGAAAATCCGAAACCGTGCACAGTTAAAACGACAATCAGGGCCAACGCGATCCAATGTTTTTTTCCGTACATCGAAATGAATTATCCTCTCAAAAAGCAATCACAAATGACTAACAACGCTCTGCTACTGCCCCTCGCCTCTTCTATGAATCATTCGGGTAAACTCGGATATTGTCCAGGTAGAGCTCCGCATCTTTTGCATTCCCGTAGAGACCCGGGCTGCCATTAAGATTGGGTGATTCGTCGACTGCCTCAATTGTCCATGCAGCCGGTTCCTCCTGATCCCGTGGCCAGACTTTACCGCGAAGCAATGCCCGCGTATGACCATCTTGCTCCTCAGTAGTCACCGAGAACTTCATCCGATACCAGACATCAGGATTCCAGGAAAAATCAACATTTTTGGCCATTCGCATCACAGGAACCCAAGACCGAATCTGCAACTTCTGATAGGCTCCCATCAAGTCAAGCGTATAACGCTGGGCGATGAGGCCAATGTCGGGCATTTTATTATTTTTTTCATCTCCCCGGACATCTGCCTGAACCGTGTAGTCGTGCATGTCCGGATGTCCCATCCATGCTCGGGACCGTGCACCTTTGGGTATAGTGGAAACCTTCACCATCGTCTGCTCGCCATCTAGATTGCGAGCCTGATGCCGATACCGTGCCCCCACCCAGGTGATGGGGACCGCTTCGTCCTCGAAATCAAATACCCAGGGTAAATCAGGGACCACGCGGACACGTGCTGTGCCGGTCAATTCGCCCACCTTGCCGTGAATAACACTCGCTTGGTGCCCACTCGTATCTTGTGCAACAAACAAACCATCGGCATCAATCTCTGCCGGACCTTCCACCGTAAAATCAGCCGGGACCTGTCTTAAAAATCTTCCACGTGCGTCGAACAAACGCGCCCGGAAAGTGATTTTTTCTCCCGGACGAATTAGAGATTCTGCAGGCACGATTTGCAGATAACTGGCCTCGCTATCGGCGGGGGTCGGATCTTCAGTGGCCACGGGAGACGTCGGAACAGATTCTGATGCGGTGTTTTGGTCGGCCACGCAATAAAGATTTTCCGTGGTCGGTATGTACAGACGTCCATGCGAAACAATCGGCGAACCGTAACTACCCTCACCCGCTGGCAACCGCATTTTGTAAAGCGTCTTTACTTTTTCTCCCTCAATTTTCAGCGTGTACCAACGCCCGTTTGCTGTGCACAGATAGAGCTTTCCGTCAGCATAGAGAGGCGTAGAACGCATCACGGTACCGAGTTTCTTTTTAAATTTTCGCTCTCCCGTATCCGCATCAAAGCCCATAAGGGTCGCGCGATCATCCACTACAACCAATGTTCCATCAATCAGCAGGGGGGAACTCTTCCCGATCATCACTTCCTTCACACGCCATAAATCGCCCGTGTCTGTGAGATCAATTTCCCCAGCGGATCCTCTTGAGCCTTCGCGAGACGGATCTATGCATACTAGTCCGCCCATGGTCGTATCATCAATATTCTCTTCACCATGCGCGGCATAAACCTTCTCATTGGCGACTAAAGGCGAGACATTCAATCCACGACGGGAAAACTGATACTTCCAGATCGGCTTACCTGTTCTTGGTTGAAGCGCCCATACCGCTCCGTCGCCGGATCCGAATACAAGGGCGGCCTGTCCATCAAGCATTGCGATACTGGGCGTGCTATACGTCGTATCGTAGGGTAATAATCGTGTGCCTTTGAACCAAACCAACTCGCCTTTGCGTTTATCGAACGCAAGAAAACGATGTGCCGGTTTGGCCATATCACCCCACCCAATCACAATAGCGCTGATAATGACCAGATCGTCAAATAAGATTGGAACATTGGTACGGCCACCATAAGTGCTTAATAGACCATATTCCTCATGAAGTGAATGAGACCAAAGCGTCTCTCCCGTTTCACCGTCGAGGCACTGGAACATGCCACAAACTCCGAGTGCATAAACATGACCCGTTTCAGGATCCGCAACGCAACTCGACCAACCAACCCGCGTGTCGGGGACATCGGAAAGATATACATTAAATCTATTTTCCCAAAGGGTTTTACCGGTCGCTGCATCTACGCATACGACTTTTTCTCCCTCGCGAGCCGTCCCCGGTTCACTGCGAACGATCGTGTAGAGCTTGCCGTTGAGCACCACTGGCGTGGAAATACTGCCGAGATCATCCCGCTTCCACAGCAAGTTGCTTCCCTCGCCGCCCTTGGGGTTCCATCGTGCAGGTAATCCGGTTTCGGTAGAAATTCTATCCTGTCGCGGACCGCGCCAATTCGGCCAATCCAAAGGGTCAGTAGCGTTTGCGTCGTTCCCCGTAAAAATCAACAAGCTGACCGCGCCTGCGATGAGTCCAACTTTTCTGAGGTCACGTGGTATCGTAAAAAGGCGAGACATAAGCAAAGGTCGGTGGTTTGAGGGCTAAAAGAGGACAATCACAGAATATACTGCCCGGGACAGGCTAAACAAGCATAGACGGTCAGGCAAAAACCACGCTCAGTTTCTAAAATTACTATCTATTTCACGAATTTGAACCGGTGGCACTGCTGGCATCGATCAGACCCTCAGATCCCGGTATTTTGATGTCGCCAGTTCGCCCTTGACGACTTCGGGAGAAAATTCTAAATCAGGCCCTTCTATTTAGTTAGCTGCGGTCAGACGTACCGTTTCCGAATAAAAAGGGGATGCGACGATGGCGATGAGCGATAATGTCGTGGTGAGTGATGGATCACAAGATGATGCGGAAAGCACCTGCTCCGCCCCTGTCACGGGTGTGCCGCTATTTGATATTCAGCGGCAAATGGCACCCCTGCGTCCTGAAATTGACGCCGCCGTTTCGAGTGTCTTTGATTCTGGGCAGTTTGTTCTCGGTCCCGAAGTCAAAACGCTCGAGACGAAAATTGCCGCCTTTTGCCAATCCAATTTTGCCGTGGGTTGTGCTTCAGGGAGCGATGCGCTGCTTCTAGCGTTGATGGCCGCAGAGGTCGGAGCGGGCGACGAAGTGATCGTGCCGAGCTACACATTTTTCTCTACCGCGAGTGCCGTTACGCGGGTTGGCGCAAAAGTCGTATTCGCTGACATTGATCCGGTCACATTCAATATCGACCCCACCGATGTAGCTCGACGAATCACCAAGCAGACAAAGGCAATTATCCCAGTGCATCTTTTCGGACAGTGTGCCGATATGAACCGACTCTCTGACGTTGCTCGTGGGAATGATTTGCTGATAGTTGAAGATGCGGCACAGGCGATTGGTGCGGAATATCAGGGTCGTCGTGCTGGAGCGTTGGGTGACATGGGATGCTTCAGTTTCTATCCTACAAAAAATCTTGGCGGTCCTGGTGACGGCGGAGTACTAACCTGCTGTGATGAAAAATGGTCTGATCGACTTTCACTACTGCGCGTGCATGGAATGCGTCCCCGCTACTACCACCGGGCAATCGGTATCAACAGTCGACTCGACAGTCTGCAAGCGGCGGTACTGAACGTGAAGCTTCCACATCTGGAGCAGTGGACCGACATGCGTATCGCTAATGCCCTCAAATACGACCAGCTGCTGAAAGCAGCTGGTCTTACCGATCACTTGGAACTGCCCGCTGCAACCGTGGAGGGGAGGCATGTTTGGAATCAGTATGTAATCCGCGTCCGAGGTGGCCAGCGAGATGCGCTACGCAATCATTTGACGGAAGCCAGGATCGGTACGGAAATTTATTATCCTGTGCCCCTGCACCGGCAGGCATGTTTTGCCGATCTTAACTATTCGGTCGGCAGTTTGCCTGAAACCGAGAGAGCTGCTAGCGAAACGCTTGCCCTACCGATTTTTCCGGAACTTTCCGACGCAGAGCAAAGGTTTGTCGTGCAGAGAATTTCCGCTTATTTTCAGGTCGCAAGCAAAGCCGCCTAGAGATTGCTATTTTTTATCCTGCGATCGTCCGCTCATTTTCTCCAGGCGGTATTCGAGTTCCTTCTCGACCATTTTCGGCTTCTCCGCCCGATGCCCCGATCGCGCAACCACCGCCACTCCCAACGCGATTAAAAACAAAACTAGTCCGTAAGCCAGAAAATAGCTTTTCTTATCCTCACCGGTATCTGCGGTAGTGGTCTGGGCGAAAATCTGAGTGGTTGTCAAAGACCATGCAAACGCAAGGATCGGAATCAATCGCCTCTGGGCACTGCTTGTCAACTGAATCAACGTGCGCACGTGAAAAATCCTCCCTGTGAAATAACGTCCGTCTTTATAGGTCTTCCATGCCTGTGAAGTTAGTGACCAACGCCCTTAATTTACGTCTCAACACCGAATAGCTGAAAAATGCCTTGCAAAGCTCGTAATTATGGCTGACCATTCGCTCACGATATTCATTATCCTCCAAAACAAGGCGGACATTGTCCACAACATCGCGTGTCAAGAATCCGTCCATTTTGATCACTTCGAAACCCCGTGGCTCGATATCGGCCACAAAAATTGAATAACGATTTACGAGCACGGGCTTACGATAGTAGAAGGCTTCGAGCAGTGCATTGCCGAATCCCTCGTATAAGCTTGGGTAAGTGATAAAGTCAGCAATCGCATAAACATCACCGAGCGTATACATTTTTTGTCCATGTTCATCCGTCTTTCTAATCTCACCCACGCGAGTATGAATGAATCGCAAATCGACTCCCTGATTGACCGCGAGTTCCTTCAGCGCAGTCAAGTACTCATCTCCCTCGTCTCCTGATTCATGCGATACAACCAATTTGCATTTGGGATTTTTCAACTGCGAAACAAGAGATATGGAATGCTCGATGCCTTTGCGTGGCACCACCCGCGTCGGCTGCAAGAGCAGGATGTCATCCCCATCGAGACCAATTTCTCCGCGCATATCCACGGTCCAGTCGTCATCCGGAGGTGGGCCCGTTTCAAAATCAAGTACATTAGGCACTAGGATCGAAGATTCCCCGGTCCGCCAAGAGAGATCATGCTGAGCGAAGGAATTAATTGTCACATGCTGAATGGAGGGCAAAGACGGAGGGAAAGCCATCCGTAAAATATCTTCGACCGCATTCACCGCGAACCGGCTTCGCTCCCAATAAAAATCGTGATGATGCGCGATGGTGGGAAATCCCGTCTCCGCAATAAAATGCGTGATCGCAAGACCCAGAGGAATGTGCATCGGAATACACAACGCATTCTGCACAATCATGATTTCGATGTCGAATTTCTCGACAAAGTCATACAATGTGCCTTTGAGATATTCGCTCAGCTCATAAAGTTTTTTTGTGATCCTGGGTGTACGCGTGCGGACACCAAACACCTGCTCATTGATTAGTAAATTTTCACGATCATAGAAGTAGGCCTCGGGAATCTCCATACTAATCGCCGGATCTCGGTCAAGCTTACCAGCATACCAGTAGCTAACATTCCGATGGTCCCACAAAATCTGCGCCCATTTTGCGCTCTCTAATGAAACGCCATCCGTACCGGCAAATCGGGTGCCTACAAAACCGATGTTATGTGCTGTCATGATGCTCCAGTCCGCCTGAAGATTTATACCTTTATCGGCCTTCAATATCTTGTCTTGCAGAGAGGCCAAACTCGACTCAGCTCAAGACACAATCCACCACATCGCTTAAATTCGTTACAACGAGGTCCGGTACGACGTGCTCGACACTCGGGTCACCCTCTCGCCATCGCAGACTTCGCCGATCGGTTGCCACCAAAGCGGTCCGGAAACCAATCTGCGAGGCCGGCAGGACGTCATTACGCAGATCGTTACCCACATAAAGTGTTCGCTCGGCCACGATGCCTCCCTCAGCAAGCGTCTTAGACGCCTGCTGAAACATCCATGGATCCGGCTTTGCCCGACCGCAAAGATATGAATAGTATTGCATTTCTGAGTCAATTGCCAAATCTTCAAGCCGTTTATTTAGCAACGCGGGAAATAGTAGAGGGGTATAAAATTGGGCGTTGCTGATTATTCCAAGCTTTAAATTTGCTGATCCCAGGCGATCAATACAATCGTTGGCATTCGGCATGGGCCAAACCGGATTGGTCCGAACCTCGTACTCAATTGCCCAGCGATCAACCTGGCTGTTATCCCCGGCCATCGCTACATTCAATTCGGCGATCACTGACCGCCAAATATCGCGGACATCAACCTCTGGCCAGAGAAGTCCCTGCTGTCGTTTTGCTCGGTGAATTTTTTGAACCTCATTACGAAAACATATTATCAAGCGTTGACCGAACTCATGACAAGCTTCTTCAGTATTCACCTGTAACTTTTCAGATTGTGCCTCACGCGGGGAGCAGCCCGCAGTAAGCTCGGGGGAGAATAATTCAAAAAATCTTTTGCCAAGCACGCCAGCCAGTAGATCTTCGGGCCTATCGCGGGATTCTTGCGATCCGTCGGCGTGAGTCAAACCAGGCAAACGAACACCGACATCTCCGCTGCAACTGATAAATAATGTTCCGTAAATATCAAATAGAACTGCTTCGATTTCTCTGAGAGGCTGCAGCTTGCTCTCCTCGCCGGTGGATCGCGGCGTTTGCGGATGGCTCATCGCTCGAATGATACGAAGATAATCTTGATTCATGACATAGATCGTACGGGTCGGAATCTTTCCAGACTCAGAAAAGATTCCAAAATAGTTTCGCTGCAATCTAGGCAAGAGACGGCAGTTTCGCGTGGCGACTGGATCAGATTCCGATAGATAAAATGGAGCTTCCTTCCGATCGATGTAGGATCATAGTAATTCTTTATGGCCACACTATTCGACGCGACTGCTTGTCGCGTCGCCGATTGTGCATCTTGAGGGAACAAGCCTTTTTCCAAAACCGGATTCAATTCAAGAATGCGAGCGACTGTCTCCTGGTCATTATGCACTTGCAGAATAACCTCTTCTTGTAAATCTGGCGTTAAGATCCCGAAGTCAATTGTGCCGGGTTTTAACAATTGATCCAGAGAGCTTCGAGCCGATTGCTCATTATGCGATTTTCCAGAAAGGATTTGAACCAATTTACTGTATGCGGTGGTAATGCTCTCGATCAGACGATCTTTGTCGACCACTTCAACCGGAATTGTTAGCACCTGATAAAGCAAATCCAGATTAATTCCATTCTTGGAAAATTCAGTAGTAATTTCCGGCAGGTCTCGTCCTAACAATCGCTGGCCAATCAATTGTGATTCCAGAAAAACCATTCCAAATCCTTCGGCAACACTTGTTGTAATGACCGCATCGGCAGCCGCTAAATTCTGTTTGAACGAGAATGAATCTCCCAACTCAAAGTGACAAGGTAAATCTAATTTTTGGGCTAATAATTTCCACCGCTTGTACGAAGGTATCTCAGCTTCATTGTCTGGCGCCAGCGTGGTACCGAAGGAGGCCCTACTTTTAAATAATGTGCCCCATAATAAGAATTCGCCAAGATTTTTCCTGCGGATACCGCGGACCGGATAGATCACCAGGGGTGCATCCGTCGGGATTCCTCGTTCAAGCTCCATCTCTTCACGTATGCTCAGGGACTCGGGTAACTTTCCCGGAGACACGATGGGGTTGGTCAAAACGTGTAATCTTTCTGCCGGCACACCACCTGCCGATAGAATACGATGATCCCGCTCATTAAGAACGGCATAATGGATATGGGGCGCCTGAGGATAAAGCAGTTGACCGAGTGCGTGAGGGCGAATCCCCAGCATGGCACGTAAATGCTGGTACTGCTCCACGCGGAAGTCTTCCACAAAGTCGTGAATCTGCAGGAGCAGCGGATATCCTTCACGCGCTAAAATATTTAGCGCGCCCGGCAACGATACATTCTTTCCAAGCGAATGATTATGGACATGGATAACCGTATTGTCCGGCACAAATCTGTTTGCCCTCAACGCATTGAGTAGCCGGTCCGCAAGTTCGGATACATTCGGCTCCGATTCTGATCTCTGGTCATAACCAAGTCCTGCGATCGCCTGCGTTGACACATGCAATTGGGATGACTCGGGCCATTGCAACTCGGATACCTGTTCTTGAGATTGGCCGTGAAGAATGACGACCTGACACTGCTGATCAGCTTCCAAAATACTTTTAAGCGATTGCATTTGGTTGGCAATCACTTGAAAGACTCCACCAGGCTTAAGATGATAATGGAGGATCGCTATATTCATTGATTTTATGTTCTATGTCTGCGATCGGCTTTTTTAAACTGAGATTTATTGATACTCATATTACCTGTGATAGCATGCTTAAACGCAAGGCACAGAACACTTTTATGCGGACATAATTTGAATGTGAGTTCTCAAGTCTTGCTTGTATCTTGACTTCACTGCATGAATGGCACATATTCACACCTGCATCACCGCTCGCATTGTTGCGATCATTGTGCTTCTTTGAAACCTGACTCCTTGTTCTTGTTTCTGTTAGGAGGTCATTGTGTACGAAAGTGGAGCTGTCCCATTGCCGGTCGTACCCAGGTCAACGCCACTGTTTCGAACGCGTGTTCTCGTCGAAATCGTTGGTCATCTGCTCTCCGCAAAGGCTACTTTGAAAGAAATCCACGTGCCTCTGGACGAGTTGCTGCAGCAATTTGAAAGCCACTTACTTTACGATCTTGGGCACACCTTTTATGAAGAAGCGGTCTTTGAAAATCCGTGGTTGACGCGAGCCACCGAAGCGCTGCGGCAGCAGCAGGCCGAAGTGGAGAATGCACTGCATCGACTGCGACAATCTGCTCAACTCGAAAAGCAGACCGAACCAGTCTCAGCAAATTTTCGCCAACAGTTTGAAGAATTTATCGATCGTTTTTCGGATCATGAGGCAAGTATTGAAGCATTTATGCAGTCGGTACATCCCGGCCACGCATTCGCATAAAATTTTAATACCCGATTTTTCGCCTTGAACCGTGACGTTATCATATCTCTGCCGGAGAGCATCCCTTTTTGCAGGGTCTGGCACCAGCGTTTTGATCGTGCGATAATGCGGCCTAGTTATTGTCGGTGTCGGAGCCTCGTGTGAATTAAGTGAAAGCTCCGCAAAATATTCAGTCCCCCCCAAGTTGCGCGTTTCGCCAATTTCTGTAAACCAAAGTAACGGACGTGCGTCCATTGCACTGAAATGAAATGATAGGTGGCAACCCTAAGAAATCGATTTTGCATCCGCTGGCCCACAAGGCGAAGCGATGGAAGCGACAGGTGCTACATCGTCTCGTAGAAGCAAAAACAATCCATGGCACTAGCAATTCGCAATATCGAAAAAAGGTAATTGGCATCTACGCCGGGCAACGTGGGGCGATGCTTGCCCGCTCAAATCAGATTTCCGGTCACTTTCGAAACGGAGAAAGTGTATTTAAAAATCGGCAATTCAATCTCCGAGGGGCCAAAGATATTCTCGACATAGGAAGTGGATCGGGACCGATTTTGTCTCACCTCATCGAGTATGCAGACGAGAATACAAATATTACGGGCCTCGATATTTCCAGCGTTATGATAGATCGCGCACGCAAGCGATTGGACAGCAAGCGGCCTCGTTTTGTGCTCGGTGATCTCGCACAACTGCCCTTCCAAGATGAGGCATTTGACTGCATCACATGTGGCTATGCGCTAGAGCACGTGCCGGATACCCGTCAGGGAATGGAGGAGATTTACCGTGTTCTAAGCCCTGGGGGTCGTGTGCTCCTTTTTGTGACCGAGGATACGTTTGTCGGAGCATGGACGAGTCGCATCTGGAATTGTCGCACGCACAATCGAAAAGAATTGTATGATTTATTCAAATCTCTTGATTTTGAATTGGGCAAAGAATTTTGGTTCACGCGATTTCACCGTATGCTTCGGTTGGGTGGGATATGCATTGAATTAGTCAAGCGACACCCGATTACAAGCGACTATCTCGGATCAGTTGCCGCGGGGGATCAGGTTATCGCTGCAGGAAGGGTCTCGGCAGTTTCCTCGCCAAACTAGTGCCTCAGGTCCTTTCGCATCAACCTGTCGATGGTGAAACATCGATCTCTACCAGAACACGTTCAACGGTTTCCAATAATTGATCCAAACGAAAAGGCTTATAAAGCACTTCTTTCAAGCCTGCTTGCCTTGCCTTTACAATCGAGTGGCCAGGATCGTATCCGAAGCCTGTCATTAAGACTAGTGGCAGTGAATCGGTAATAGAGGCCAGTTTTTGCATCAACTCAAAACCGTTCATGTCAGGCAGACGAATATCAGCAAGGACCAGATCATAGCCACCAAGCGATGTAATGTTACGCACCATAGACAGCGTTTCCACGCCATCATGTGAAGTCTCCACGGCACATTGATAACGTTCCAGTAGGGCATGGGCTGCCACGCGAACATTCTCATCTGCATCTGCTACCAGAATGCGACGACCCGTTAGAAGCGGTCTTAATTCGGTCTGCAAAGACTGAGGAACAGCCTCACTGGGAGTCATCGCTTGACCCACTTTCTGAATTACCCGCTTTATATCTCGTGCATTACGAAGAATGCTCTCGAGCCGAGCGACCACCTCTGGTTCGTGCCCGATATAACGCTCCATCAAATTTACTGTCTCATTTAAAATATCATCGATGGGAAGCGCGACCGCGGTGTGAATTGCTTCGACACTCTCGGCAGCCGTGGTCGCTTTTTCCGCCACCAATAATTCTAGGGTTCCGAGCGCAGCCGCTACATCACTGCCGAATCGCTCTAGAAACTGCAGGTCGCTTTCGTCGAACGCACATAAATCAGGGCTCTCCACATTGAACGTCCCCAGCATCTCATCATGTGAAATCAGGGGCACTGTGATCGAACTTTTTGCATCTCGAGCTCCCAATAGGTATAGCGGATCCTCTGACGTATTCTCACAGAGGTAGCTTTTACCAGTCGCAGCGACAAAACCCGTGACTCCGTTTCCATGAGGCTGGGCAAACAACTCGCGTACCGCAGCTTCCTGCTCAATGCCGACTGCCAATAATGGTTCCAATCTGCCGGTTTTTCGATCGATCAGCCGGATCTCCATAACATCGTAGTTCAACAACTCGCCAGTAAAATGGACGATGTTTGACTTCAAAAGTTCAATTCGCTCATCAACCGACATATGCTTCAACTCTTCCGGCTTGAGGTCGGCTAGTTCCATACCGGCCTTCTGAATCGCTTCCATTTTCTGCTGCTGATGCATTTTGGTCGTCACGTCACGAACGGTCACGACCAAATGGTTGGCTGGATCGGGTCCTACCGTGGACGGCACTGCATGGATATGAAAGTAACGATTATCCGCGGTCCGCAAGGTCGAATTACTTGGTGCCTGCAAAGACATGGCAGTGTGCAATGGACAATAATCGGGGCCTAATATTTCTGGGCTGGACAGCACGGCGTAAAAATTTTTACCGACTAATAATTCCGAATCGCACCACCTCTGCATACATGCGTTGTGCCAGACAATTTTATTTTCCGCATCGAGCAGCACCGCTCCATCGGGCATACTTTCCAGGATGAGCGCGTTGAGTTTAATGTCCTGTATCTGATCGATACTGGCTTCTGGGCTTTCGACAATGTGGATCGCAGCGAATACATCTTGCTGAAGAACGTCAACAGCGTCCCATAGATTTTCTACCGCTACGATGTCAAACAGTTCGCTAAGTGGAAGACGAACTGAGTCGCTCAGGGCATCGAAATCGCCGACAAACAGAAGCTTTGGTTTCTTTGGCAACTTCTTGATCCTCTAGCTCAGCAGCGTTGCTATGTGCCCAAGGCCGAATGAGCCCTATTCATTGGAATCGGCTTTTGCAACCAAGGCCTTTGGTGGAAGCCATTCCCGAACAGGATTTTGATTTGATCTGTTGTATTTTTCGAAAAATGGGGTCGATTTTTTTGCATTGCTACGGTGCACCCTCTCAACGGCCCGAGACGAAAAAATGGTAGTCCGTCGTGATCATCCCTAAAAACCCTACAATCGCTACAAAATATTAAGACAATATTTATAGTTTTAAGAACGATGGAATGCAGGGCAGAAACAGTCGCAACTGCAGTGATGTATCCATTTTATCCTAATCCTAAGTGACTAGAGCGACAAGGATTGCACACCATTGGTCCGATTGCACGCGATTTACCTTTTCAACGCGAGTTGAGCAGTCAAAATCGATGAGAGATGGCGGTGACACCTAAATTTGAAAGAGTAGTAAGTATGAGGCAGACACTTTTTAATTCGATCCAGGATCAGACCGATAATATAGGATGGTTTGTCACAGAGGCCTCTTTGTAGAAGGTTTTGCTGAAAATGTTCCGCGCTTTGGTTCTATCCATCGGGCTGTTTATTTGTCTGATTGGTATTGAGTGCCTGTTTGTAGAAACAGCTGTTCTCACGATTGCTGATTTTTCGGCCGCTTCTCTTGCCGATAGTTCGTTGGCACCTGCCAGTTTTGTCATCTCACCGCCGGCTTGGGCTCCCTGGGGACTACTGATCGGTGGGTCGATGGTAATGATTTACTCGTTAACCCTGACGCGAAGGGCCTGAGCTGGTCAGGTCACGCTTGTGATTGGCAATCCGTCGCACAGGTCGCGTCGAGATACGACGGCATCTGCTCGCAATCGATCCGTAGAAACGGTTGACAGCGAAATCATCTGAGTGTAACAGGTAAGGTAGACACGTTCTTATATCTCGGGAGAGACGACTTTGTCATTGCGCCGACGTATCCTACCTCCTTTGCAATTTCTTCGGGGAGTGAATTTTTTTTTGTTGTTTTGGCTTCCCGTTGCCGTGGTCATGGGGGCCCCTCCAACGAGACGGCCGAACATCATTTTTTTATTTGCCGACGACCTCACCCACGACATGCTCGAATCTGCTGGAGAGCAACGACCGCGTACACCGCATCTCGATGACCTGGCACGGGCGGGAACAGTGTTTACACATGCTTACAATCAGGGCGGTTGGCATGGCGCAATCTGTGTTGCCAGTCGAAGCATGCTCAACACAGGACGATTTCTCTGGCATGCTCAGCGGCAAGCCGATCGCCACACCGATGAAGATACCCGCGAGAGATTGTGGAGTCAGTATTTTCAGGATGCGGGCTACACCACTTTTTTCTCTGGCAAATGGCACCTCAAGACCAACGTTGCCGAAGTTTTTGATATCGTCAAACATGTTCGTCCGGGCATGCCTGCCGACACGCCGGACAGCTACGATCGACCACGCGATGGGGACCCTTGGAAGCCCTGGGATTCAGCACAAGGCGGATATTGGAAAGGCGGATGTCATTGGAGTGAAGTACTTGCGAATGATGCGTGTCATTTTCTGAAAGAGGGAGTGCGTAATGACAAGCCGTTTTTTATGTATCTCGCATTCAATGCACCTCATGATCCCCGGCAAGCACCGAAGGAATTTGTGGAATCTTACCCGGTTGAAGAAATCGCGATACCGGAGTCGTTCGTCCCGGAATATCCGGATAAAGATGCGATAGGGTGTGATGCAAAATTACGGGACGAACGATTGGCACCGTTCCCGCGTACGCCACACGCAGTCCAAGTACATCGGCAAGAGTATTTTGCGATTATTTCCCACCTGGATGAGCAAATCGGTCGTGTTTTAAATACGCTCCAACAATCAAAATACGCAGGCAATACCATTATTGTATTCTCCGCCGACCACGGTCTGGCCGTAGGCAAGCATGGATTTTTGGGGAAACAAAACATGTATGACCACAGCGTGCGGGTACCTCTCATTCTAAAAGGACCGGGTATCGAACCGGGCAAGCGTTTTGCTACGCCGATTTACTTGCAGGATATTATGCCCACTACGTTGGAATTTGCGGATATTAGAGTCCCCGAACACGTTCAATTCCGCAGTCTTCTCCCTATTTTGAGCAAGCAACGCGCAGAGAATTACGAATCGATCTACGGCGGATATATGCAAAGCCAACGGATGATTACCAAAAATGGATTTAAGCTGATTCTGTATCCAACGATTCGCAGAATTCTACTCTATGATTTGCAAGCAGACCCTGAAGAATTGCACAATCTGGCAACAAATCCGAATCACAAAAACCGTATTCAAAAGTTATTTCGGGAATTGGTGAAATTACAAATACAAACTGGTGATCCGCTTAATTTGCAGACTTTCTATCCGAATCTGGCCGGGAACACATAGGCGAATCAGAACCGGCGACCTTAGTAGACTGCATCACCATCAAGGTGATAAATCGCTCGAATGACCCCGTCAAAATCTTTCCATTCAGTAATTTTAAAATCTCCCTCGACCGTCACCGGTCGCACGCTATAACTCGCACTTTTGCCGGCCTGCATCTCCACCATGACACAGTCATAAAGGGCTGCCCCCGGCCCGAAGCAACATTCCAAATTGTCGCGGACTAAGACAAATTGTGTGAGCCCATCTTGCTTAAAACTAGGCAATATGTAACCGCGAATCTTAATTTTCTGTCCATCGTAATCGACAATTTTTTGTGTCAGCATTGAGCGTCGAAAAGGATCATCTTGTTTCATTTCAAATTTGATGTCGTCAAATGAGATTGCTTGCGTCTTTTCTTGTTTCGTGCCTTGTCTCTTGTGTACTATCGCGTCGGAATCGTTCTGGATATCGCTGGACTTTTCTGCCTGCTCTGACTGAATTGAAATCACACCTTTAAGAGATTCGACTGGCGTTGCAACTTCATCCGATATGTCGGATTTCTGATTGCACGCCGGCGTTAGAAGAACGGTCCAGATTAATAAAATATTTTTGGCTTGGTCAGCTTTAATCATCGCAACTGACCGTTATCTAGGTGATAATAAACCTCGCCACCCGCATCGACTGCTTGACGTGGATCTTTAATGAGCCTGAACGTGCCAGCAACTTTATGCAGGTAAGGATCAAATTGCAATCGCTCCGGGTCGGCCAATGTGACCTGGATTCGGTCGGTCAATTTTGGATTACCGCCGAAACAGCAATCGCCTTTATCGCGAACCAAGAGAAATGTTTTGATTCCCTGACGCTGCTTCCCGGGAAAAACGTACCCTTTAATGAAGACCTTCTTCCCGTCGAGGTCCTCGGCATAAGGGGGAATTTTTTGCCCGATTTTACCTTCTTCAGGTTGCAACTGGGAATAAAAAATTCGTTCATACCCTTCGGGTACTTCTGTGGCATAGACGTACGAAGCAACACTGATACTTCCGATCAAAAGGACGAGAGAGATGCTTATTCCCGTAATTGCAATGCCTCGACCCGTTAACTCACCCGGATGCTTATGAATTTGTGAAACTGCATATAATCCGAAGAGGATTCCCGCAATTGGAATCATCGACAAATAAACAGTCAGCAAAGCAAGAGCCGAGAGAAAACCGAGTGCGAGACTCACCACCGCTGCACCCGACAATGCGCGGTAGTCGCCATCACTGAAAGCCGAGTCAGCCGCTTCGCCCAGCTGAACATCCATAGTCATCTCGATTTACCTGCAAACAATTTCAAAAAACCAGCACCTCGGTCCCGCCCCGAAAGGCACCTTGGGCGATTTATCTGATCGACCAACTATTTTTCTTTTTTCTGCTCTGTAGAGGGATTCGCCTCTGATTTGTTCCCCCGGCGCCCCGTCGCAAACGGGAAAAAAGTGGTTGCTCGCCTGACAGCATCCGGATCTATTTCCGCGAGCTCTCCTAACTGCTCTTTGGCTTGAGGCAGTGGACACGCGCGGAGAAAATTCACAATCGGCACACGAACCCAACTCGACTTTTCTCCTGCGTCTTTGAACATCTGCACGAGACGATCCATAGAAGCCCAATCTTTCCAACGAGCTAAATCTGGGATGACGAGATCTGCCAATTCTGGCCGATCAAGCACAATCCGCAAAGCGGCTACCAGACGGTCGCGGGGAATCGTGTCTTCCTCTTGTCCCTGAAAACGGATGGCCATGATTGCTGCATAGGTATGCACATATTCAGGATCCCAAAAAACCCCACCCCGTAAAAATTCATCTTCAATCAAATCAATACCCGCCGCACCGGCAAGGGTGAGATAGCAGGAGATTAAGGAATCGAGACCTTTCAGTTGACGCTCGTCTCCCGAAACAATCATTTCCTGCAAAAATTCCAAATCCTGCGGTTTTCCACAAACGCTGAGCATCGTGAAGTAAAGGCGTCGATTGGAAGGTGTCACATCAGGATTTTTTATCCATGTCAGAAGCCGTTCGTGGTCGATCTCATCGCGAATATCTTTCAATGCCTGATAATCGGCTCTCGCAAATTCATCAAATGCGTCACCCTGCAGAACTGGATCCTTATCTTCCAAGTAATTTTCAAAGAAAATCAATCGATCAGCTCCACTCGCCGGAAGCTTCAGCACCTGCTCCACATACGCCTGGGCTCGTTGTCCCAGCGGTACAGGTGGAGCCCATTGCAAATCTTCTTTCCCAATGCCTCGAAGCAGACACTGCGCACCGACTGGGGCATCGCCCGTGTAAATTGCTACGATTTCGTCGCCTGTTCTTACTCGCTTATCTCCTTTGTATATCTTTTTAATTCTAAACTTGGTTTTGTAAGAATCAATTATGTCAGCAGCAGGTAATTCGCCCTCACTCGAATCCGGACGCTTCGGACGATCCACTAGTTCGCCGAGTACTGCTACATCGGCAGCATTGATGTCTTCGGTAAAAGTGGTCTTTACCGGGCGGCAAAATGGGCAGGCCAAGGCAAAGTTGTTGGCGCAAGACAAAATCAGGACAATTGCCAGCAACCGAAAAAAGCAATACATAATCGTTAACCTATCGATGTACTCTATTGGAATAATACGATCAAAAAGATTGCGGCTGTTTTCGTATCAACAACCAGCCTAATAATACCATGAACAAGAGCGAAATGACGAGCAGAATGCCATAACGCCAGCGGTTCGTCTGCTGAGTCTCAAAGCCCTGTTCCCAAAGCTGTTCTTTTTGATCAGAAATATTCAGGGCCTGCGCTAATTTCTCCGGCCCTTGTTTTATGCTGCTTGGTTGACGCTGCATTGAGCTTGCAATAGAAGTCTGATCCTCGCCGTTGCTTAATATCGGTTTCGATTTGCTCGGCAGCGCAAACCGCCGACCATTACGCACCGCAAGAGCATCGATCGCCTCAAGTTTCGGTATCTGATTTCTAGCCGACTCGGTGGGACAGGCGAGCAGATAGCGAATTGCCGGTTCACGCACCCACAAGTGGTCCTCCTCTGCGTTCATAAACATCGCCGAAACTTGATCCACTGCTGACCATTGTTCCCACCGCGCCAAATCGCTTAATATGCGTGCGCCCAATGTGGGTTTTTGCAGCATCCTTAAGAAAACCTGGGCAATCTGTTCTCGCTCAATGACCGATGCCTCTTGCCCGTGAAATCGCAAGGCCGTGATGGCTGCCCCGGCACGACGTTCTTGATCTGCTTCTCCCTGTAGCAGAAAGGTTTGCTCAATGAGTGGCAAACCCTCCGCTCCAGCAAGACTCAGATAACAGGCAATAATCGCCGGAAGCGATTCATCTGCCTGCTGGTGCTCTTCTTTTAATTTCGATTTCAAAAAAGGCAATTCGTCCTGTGTGCCGCAAATAGTCAAGAGTGTGTAGCAAAGTTTCCTGATATTCGGTTCCGTTTGTGGATTGTTAATTTTCGCAATCAGAGTCTGTTTGTCGAGTTGGGGTTTCAGTTGCTCCAGCACTTCGTACGGCGCCTTTCCGAATTCGTCAAATGAATCACGGCGGAGCATCGGGTCGCCACTCTCAAGATAAGGCATTGCCTCAAGCAGTCGCTGAGGTTCGTCTTTTGGCAAACTCCACATTCGCTGCAAATAGTCGGTTGCTTTTGCCGACATGGCGATCGGAGTGGTCCAGCGGATCACCCTTGCCGTTTGATCATCGCTATCGATCCAATTGCCATGGATTAGGTAGTGGTCTCCGGCTCTGGCGCTTTCGCTGGGAAAGAACAGAACCCGCACCGGAGTACCGTCGCTGATTTTGTCAGATCCTTTGAAAATTTTTCGGATTTTAAAAGACGATTTATAGGCCTCCGGATCTTTAATTCCCGGAGCGACCTCTGGCGTGCCAATGTATTCCGCCAAGACCGCAAAATCTGCTGCACCCATTTCATCACAAAGTGTGGGTGAGAGGCTGGCACAAATCGAACATGCTCCGACGATCCGGAAGAAGCCAAAAATGATGCCTATGAAGGTTACAATCTGCCACACCATTTTCACATGCAGGGACATACGTTTTATTCCGAATTTCCCTATCTACGGAGACTGGCTTAATGCGCGTGAGACATCAGTCCGATAAGCGACCAACGCGGGAAGAAATCCAACGAGAATCGCCAATAGAATCAATGCGGGAATCAATACTAACTCGGGGGATACCCGCCAGCCGCCGAAATCTGCCGCAGGTGCTGGTTCTAAAAAGTGAATCATCACTCCAGTGTTGTCGGCAATGACCGATGCGAACGCACCAATAGCCGAATGTCCGAGAATCACTCCGACAGCACCGCCGATAACCGCCAATAGGATCGCTTCGAGCAGGACGATAGTCATCACAGTAACCCTCCCAGCACCCAAAGCACGCATGATCCCAATTTCTCGATGGCGGTCGCTCATCGAGTTATACATACTCACCATGACTCCCACTCCGGCGACAACCACCACCAAAATCGCGAGAACCAAAAGGATCGTCTGCACATGCCCCACAACACCCTCAAAGAGTTGCGCCACCTCTCGACTGGGATAAACGGCCTGGGCGACACTGCCTTCGTTAACTTTATTGTGCAGTATCTGAGAAAAGACATCATTTTTTAGCAACAACAACACTGCCGTTACCTCGCGTTGATTTTCGGGCAACGGCACTATTTTACCTTCTGCATCCTGTTTACCCGGATCAAGTGTGGTCCCTGCGGTCGCCTGATATTGGTCATCGGAAGTCTTCGCATCAAAGGTGTCCCGCATTTCTTTGAGTAACGACTCGACTTTTTTAACTTCGTCTGCTTCGCCTGGTTCGAGTTTGCCATTAGCAAGCAACCTCTCAATCATCGCATCGACGGCCTGCAGGCGTACCAACTGCTCCTTATATTCTTGTTGCTCGGCGGACTTGGGTTCTAACTCAACTGGTTTCGCGTGGTCGGCGATCAGATAAAATCCTTCCATGTTGACAAATACTGCGCGGTCATTGGGCGTCCCGGTCGGATCTAAAATGCCCACAACGTGAAATGCATCTTCTTCGTGAACGTGCGCATCCTCATCTTCCGCCAACCCGTGTGTAATGGGGAATCGGTCGCCGACCTTCAAGCCAGTTTTTTTTGCGGCCACCGCACCAATCACCGCACCTCGAAAGTCATCAACGGTGAAATTCTTACCTGAGGAAAATTCGTAGAATTTTGGCCTTCCATCCGCAAAGCTGCCATAGCTTAATTTGTCAAACAAATCGGGGGTGGTTCCGACAACGCGAAATTCCTGATAGCTGTCGCCCAAACAGTAGGGAACCGCCACTTCGACTGCCGACGCATACTTCCCTCGTGTCGGCTTACCGTTTGCATCTTTGTATTCGGTAAATTCTTTAAAAAACGAATAAGGTACATTTTCGATCGGTTGACTCAGGTGAAAAACCGTGTTCAGCGTCAACTGAAGCTTTCCACCCTTCGCGCCAAGAATCAGGTGGTAACCCTGTGCCGCCTCCCGAAATGACTGGGCAACCACTCCATAAACTACGAGCACAATAATGACCAACGCCGTTCCCAAGGCGATAGAGAGGCCAGTTAAAAATGAAGAAAGGCTTCGCTGTTGAATGCTCCGCCAAGCGATTTTCCATAAACTCATGGTAGGGCTCGCAGTCTTCTCGGCACGCGGAAGTAAAGAAATATACTATGCAATCTAATGATCTACCTGATTGATGTCCGATAGCTCGTCAACGCGATCGAATTGTGATCGAATTTCAGCGGTATGGGTCACCATGACCAGAGCCACATCTTCTTCTCGACATGTTTCTCTAATCAGATCAACAATTTGTTGTTGGTGCCCAGCATCCACATTTGCTGTCGGCTCATCTGCAAGAAGCAACTGGGGCTTGTTTGCCAGGGCTCGAGCAACCGCCACTCGCTGCTGTTCACCAACGGAGAGTGCGGCAGGCCGGTGCGAAAGTCGATGCTCCAGACCGACTCGCTTGAGCAGATCGCGGGCTCGATCGACATCGGCTGCATTACGAGTAAAGGCCATGCCTAAAAGGACATTTTCAAGCGCACTGAAGGCTGGCAAGAGATTAAATGTTTGAAAAACGTAACCCATTTTATCTGCGCGGAATCTGTCACGTACTGCTTCGGATAATTGGGTGATGTCTCGACCGGCAATCTTGACGATTCCGGAGTCCGGCTTGCTGATCCCAGCAATCACGTGCAGTAAAGTTGTTTTACCACTGCCACTTCGGCCGACCAATAACATTTGTTCGCCCCGATCCACATGAAATTGCGCAATTTGGAGTATCGGTAATCGCGTCCCATCCGGCTCGGAGTAAGCTTTCTGAATATCTGTAAGCAAGAGCATACCAATTGCCTGCAATACCTTTGTTCACCGAAAATCCCCCGGGCATCGATGATAACGCTCTCCCGCGAGGCGACAAGTCCAAACCGAATATCCCTAGGTTTCCAAGCCCGGATGCGCTGCCAGGTGCCGGGCAATTTTTCGTCCCGTCACGCTCAGGGGCACGCCACTCAAGTCACCTGCACGGACCCAACGGTGCGGCGTACGGTCACCCTGTTTGCGTCGCGACGACGCGATAGTCGCCGCATAGCACTCAAGCGTTATGTGGTAGCGGGTCACTCCGTGGGTGAGTGTTTTAATTCGGTTTCCAGGGGCGACCGTATACCCAGTCAGGTCGCGGACCCCGTCGACAATCTGTGCGGCGACCGCAGATGGTTTCTTTTGATCCAGCCGCATCCTAGGGAAATCCCAGAGACCCGACCATCGCTCGTTCGGCCCACACTGGCGGATCAAAAATCGTTGCTTCCGACAAATCACCACCAATGCCTCACGGATTTTTTCGAGCGTTTGCCGAGACCGCATCACCGGTATGTCTGCGGTGAGATTTTTTTGGCGTGCCAGACAAAGGTCTGCCACCGGGCAGACTTCGCAACTGGGGGACTTTGGGGTGCAAACTAGGCTTCCCAAATCCATCAAAGCCTGATTGAACTGCCCTGTATGTTTTCTGGGTATCAGGTTTTCCGACAAAGACCACAGGGTTTTCTGGGAATGTGAGGTCGACACATCAGACCGAAGCGCAGCCAATCGCGCTAATAAGCGGATTGTGTTGGCCTCTAATATGGGCTCCGCCTGATCGAATGCAAAAGACAGAATAGCGGCCGCTGTATACCGCCCGATACCCGGAAGTCGCTGCAGTTCTTTCCGCGAATTCGGCAAGACTCCCCCAAGGTCTGCCTGGACTTGTATGGCAGCCGCATGGAGCTGTCTTCCACGTCGATAGTAGCCCAGCCCTTCCCAGAGTTGCAAAACCTCCGCTTCGCTTGCCTCTGCCAAATCCCTGAGTGTCGGGAATGCCTTGCAGAACCGCTCGTAGTAGGGAATCACTGTTTTGACCTGGGTCTGCTGCAGCATGATTTCGCTGACCCAAATCCGATACGGATCATGCGTCCTCCGCCAGGGTAAGTCCCGGGCCTGCCGGGCATACCATGATTTCAGCCGTCGTCTGAATGTTTGCTTCCACGAAGCGGTCAAAAAAGGTTGCATCGTTGCAAGTCTCACTCAGAAAACCGTAATGCCCCGGGAGAACCTCTCCTTCGGATTCCCCAATCAACGGACTCATTTTACACGTTTTTTTACCCGGCAACTCCACCTCACCACATTTTAACGTTGCCCGCTACGCTGCAAATTCCGGGGCTTATCCCACTTGAAAAGATTCGCAATTCGCTCATCATGGGTGGTCCGAAAGAAAACCTCCACGGGTGATTGATTTCCGGCAAGCGATGCGGTGATCACCCAGCAATTCGGGATATCCGAATTGTAATTTTTTACGAAAGAAGGAGACATCGTTATGGCGCGTTATCGAGATGCAAAAGGTAAAGTAAATCGCCGATTGGGTGCGCAGATTTATGAAAGTGGGGGTGCAGTTCGTGCTTTTGACCGGCGTCCTGAACCGCCGGGGATGCACACGAGGCCCCGTAAGCTATCAACCTATGGTCAGGGCCTAGTTGAAAAGCAGAAGATCAAACACTTTTACGGTATTGGCGAGCGTCAACTGAGACGATACTTCGCAACCCTTTCCCGCAAACCGGGGCGAACCGGGGAACTATTATTATCGTTTCTCGAGTGTCGTCTGGACAATGTAGTCCGCAAAGCCTGTTTCACGCGCACGCGACCTCAATCGCGGCAGGGAATTGTACATGGACATTTTCTCGTTAACGGGAGGCGAACCAATAAACCCTCGTATCATGTGCGCCCCGGCGATGTGATCCAAGTGCGAAACCGCAAGAATATTTTGCAGTTGTATCACCACATGGAAAAAGAGTCGGAAGGCGAGCCATGTGATTGGTTGACTGTCGATACAGAAACACTGAGGATTACAGTACAACAACAACCGGGCCGCGCAGACATCAGCCTACCGGTAGATGAAAATCTGGTTGTTGAATTCATGTCCCGCTAGGTACTCAGACCAGCACGACAGTGGCAAAAAAAGGCCGATTCAGATTTGTACGCCGATGCGACGTGCCCGATATCGCAGGGCCTGCTCGAAGTACGGGTAGGCCCAGTCCGCCTGATCACATGCCCAGATAAATGTGCCTTGGACCATTTCAAGCGAAAGGGTCCCACGTGCTACATAAACAACTACCTTGTCGAGGAAAGCTTCCTGCATCGGGGAGGCTGGCAGAAGACCCACCGTCAATTGAGCGCGCAGTTCCGCGAGCTTGCGAACTGATCTGGATTGCTGCGCATCCGCAGTCGCCTGCTGAAGCTGGGGGGGACCAATAATCAACCCGAGCACGAGCAATAGAGGGCCACAAACAAGCAGCGCACGAAACGGATCGGTGAACATGCGGCGCATCAAGGGTATGCGTGAAATCGTCGACGATAAATCTAATGATATCCGGAGTACCTCCCGCGGATATCTCCGTGCTTGGCTTTTAGAAAATGGCTTCACTTTCAACAAGTGCAATTCATCAGACAAATGACTAATCGGTTACACCTTTTCTGGCATTTGCAACCGGTTAAGATAAAGAACAACCAGTCAACTGACCACGAATTATGCAGTAGCCGCTGCCACTCCTCGTTGAAACATGGAATCCTTTGATGATCGCAACGACCCGATGTTACAAGCAGTTCATGACGCTGCTACTGGCAGCAGTACTATCACCAAGCATCGGATGGATTATTCCTGCTATCGCAGAGGACACTAGCGATACCCGACCACCATCGAAACAGCCGCCAAACGTCATTTTAATTTTTATTGATGACCTGGGTTACGGCGATGTGGGCTTCAACGGTGCGACGGGTCCCCGAACACCACATCTCGACACGATGGCGCGCAACGGCATGCGATTTACTGATTTTTATGTCGGCTGTCCGGTCTGCTCTGGATCTCGAACAGCATTGTTAACCGGCACGCACTACCAACGTCTCAATATGGATGCGGTGCTATTTCCGCACAGTCAGCAGGGACTTCATCCGGATGAAGTGACCATTGCAGAAATGCTTCGGGCCATTGGCTATCGCACGTCGTGCGTCGGAAAGTGGCACCTGGGTCATTTGCCCCCCTGCTTGCCCACGATGCAAGGATTTGATTCGTATTATGGGATCCCCTATAGCAACGACATGTGGATTGACCCGGCGAACAAGCTGTCCGAAAAGATAATCCTGCGAGAGGGCGTCACACTGGATCAACTGAAAAAGGGACAAAAACATATGAATTGGGTCCCGTTGATGCGCGACGAGGAAATCATTGAATATCCGGCAGACCAAACAACACTTACGAAGCGTTACACCGAGGAGGCCGTGCGGTTCATTGAAGCCGCAAAAGAAGATCCTTTTTTTCTCTATTTACCACACACCATGGTGCATCTACCGCTTGCGGTTTCCAAAAAATTTGCAGGGCGCACCGATCGGCTAATCTGGGATGCGATAGAGGAGGTCGACTGGTCGGTCGGTCAGATCACTGAAGCCGTTCACCGTGCCGGATTGGACACAAAAACATTGATCATTTTCACCAGCGATAACGGGGCTGCGGTCGGCTCCTCGCTCCCGCTGCGATCTCGTAAGGGAAGCGTGTACGACGGAGGTATTCGTGAACCGACGGTTATGCAATGGAAAGGAAAAATTCCGCCGGGGAGTATATGCCGTGAAGTGGCCGCGAGTGTTGATCTTTTGCCTACTCTTGCCTTTATCGCGCGCGCGAAACTGCCAGCCCATCCGATTGATGGACACAATATTTGGCCACTGATGGAGGGTAAGCAGAACGTGAAGAGTCCTCACGATACGTATTGTTTATTGCATGGACCGGGTACAGTTCGCAGTGGTAAATGGAAATACTACCCATGGCAAGAGGGGACACGACATGAGGATAGACCGCGCAAGTTGAAGCACTTGTCGGAGCATCCAGTCCAGCTTTACGACACGTTAGCCGACATCGGCGAAACAACCAATCTTGCGGAGCAATATCCGAAGGTAGTCGAGCGACTGCAAGCGGCATTCGAAAATCATCAAGCCGATTTAAACGCAAATCAACGACCGGCAGCAAACCTGCAACGACCAGAGGGTAGTCTTTCGCCATCCCGGCCGAGATAAAGAGTGATATGGACTATTTATGGTCGCCCCAAATGGGCCAATATCGTCCGCCTCCCATTTCAATTCGGTTGGGAGTGGTCTGGAATACCTCGGAGAGCAACTTCGCGTTCACTATTTTCTTGGTCAGATCGGAACATTCAACTTGCCCGTTATTTAGAACCATCGTGTACTCCATCGGCGGAAGAATTTCTTCGACGTGGTGGGTGACAAAGACAACGCTAGGAGCTTGCGGACTGGTCATCCAGACATGTAAGTCCTCTAGCAATCGCTCACGTGCTCCTGGATCCAGCCCAGCGCACGGTTCATCAAGCAGAATCAGCAGGGGATCAGCCATGCGGGCCCGCGCGATCAATACCCGCTGTTGTTCCCCCTGGGAAAGATGGCCAAAATGGCGATCCTGGATCGGTCCTATTGCCAATTGTTCAACCTGCGAGGCAGCTCGCAAATAATCTTCAGATGTCAGTCGAGATCGTGCTGCCGAGCGAAGTCCCCATTGGGCAAAACGTCCGCTGAGGACCGTATCGATTGCCCGCTCATGCGGAGGGACCAACTTCGTGAGATGGTGGGCAACCCAACCGATACTTCGTCGCAATAATCTCAAATCGGTGCAGGCTCGACCACATCGCCAGATGCTCCCACCGGCGTTGGGCCAAATAAACCCGGTCGCAAGACGCAGCAGGGTTGTCTTGCCACTGCCATTCGGCCCTAGCAGAGCCCAGTGTTCATTACTGCGAAGTGTCCAGCTCACACGATCCAGAATCTTACAACCTGTCGCCTCATAAGAGACCTCTCTAAATTCAAGCAACGGTTCAGAGGCCATCGAACGCCTTTATGTTGTGGAATTCAACAAGATGCCACTATTCCGCATTTTCCGGAAGTTGAATCTCGCGTAGCGGACGCTTGGGGTCGAGATGCGCATTAAGCTCTTGCTGGCTGACCGGTGCGGAGGATATGCCATGTTTTGGAAGTTCTGCACCGGCGACCCACACGATGCCCGCTAAAACCGCATTACGCTGCTGGTCGTATGCCCAGTTGCGATGCCAGTGCCCTCCCGTAAATCCAATCCCGCGTCCACCATCGGATCGCTCCAAACCCCACATTAGAGTCTCTTTTTTTCCATCTGCAGCCTGAATGTGGGGGTAATTCACCGGTGGATAACCATTTTTTAAACGAGCCTGCTTGTCCGGGACCGCTTGGATCAGTGGCGTAACGGACGTGTCTTCTGGGAAGCGAATCGAAAAATACCACTCGTCGTCAATGTCCACCATTGATTGGGATTTTGTGACAGGGTGCTCTGCATTCGGTTCGATGCGGGCGATCCAATGGGGATTTGTCGAAAACCCTGACTCATAAAATCCGCCGATCCATCTTTGGAAAAAATTGCCCGCTACGCCCGGTTCAACGTGCACTGCATAATGCATGCACATCAGACCCATTCCCTCCCGGGTCTTCCGATCGATCTCTTCAAAATGCCCATTCAATGGGTGTGAACCCAACCCGTCTGCGTATACTACCAATCCATCTGCGTTTTGCAGTGCTGTTGGATCTTTTGGCCACCCACCGTCGTGATAACTAGCGACCGCAAGGCTATCGAGAGATCGTAACCTTTTAGCCAAAAGTTTGACTCCAGCGTTAAACTCGTGAGCGCCGCTGGCATGCGAAGGGGCACCGGCGAGCAACACAACCTTTTTGCGACCGCCACAAAGAGGCATCCGTTTCAATCGGATGTCCTTAAACTGAATTGTCATCGAGGGTCCCGAGTGGATCTGCAGGGCCAATTTGCCCGACAGATCACGCTGCGTCCTCTCTTCGTCAATGACTTCGGCCGAGGTGATCCCGTTGAGTTTCAACGTAATATGTGGCCCGCAGGCTATAATTTCGTAATCATTCCAATCGTTAAGATCCACCTTTGCCTGCTGCCCCTCAAGGCGTATGGTTTCGCGTTTTCCCTCGGGGTCGATAATAGTTTTCTCGCCTCTCTTGGCCAGAACGCCCCGACCATGCTCATCATACAAAAGCCCCAGATAGGTGCCGGCGCGATCAATATCCGCCTGATATCCCAGAGCGTGTCCATCGTCCGCGATCTGGGATCGAAATTGGATGCCTGAATTGGCAGAGGGTGGACCTGTAATACGAAACTTCAAACGCAAGATGAAATCATCTAGGGAACCGAGTTGCCATACGAGAAACTGATTACGTTTGCAGGGCAACATTTCACTTGACTCTGCAGTTATCGATCCATCGCGAACCGACCAATAACGCATGTCGGGGGCAGACCATCCATGAAGCGTCTTTCCATCGAAGATCGATTCGAACCCGCTGTCTTCTTCATCACCCGCTGCGACAGCATAGAAAAACACAAATACAACTTGCAAAAAAATAGGATAAGTCCACCGCCTGTATCGTGATCCGCCCGATTCACATTTTTTCTCTAAAGCCATCAAAATAATACCTCGCTATTTATCAATTATTTTTTATGAAATACGTCACTTAAGCTTATTCACTCACACGTTGACGGTAATTTTCTGGGAAATTTGCAGCATGGCGATGGATTAAATGCTTGCCTATTACAATCGCGTCCATGTCCGTTCGCAAAAAACATCGGATCGCCTCGAGCGGCGTCCGGACAATTGGTTCATTCTCGTTCAACGATGTATTGAGCAGAATGGGCACACCGGTTTTCGCAAAGAACCGCGTGATCAACGCGTGGTACAGCGGATTAGTGCGTCGCGACACCGTCTGCAAACGGCCACTGCCATCCACGTGTGTAACGGCCGGAATTTCATGCTGTTTTTCCGGTCGGATCGGAAGCACTTTTTCCATGTACGGCGTTGACTCATCAACGGTAAACCACGCATCGACATGCTCTTCCAAAACACTGGGGGCAAACGGCCTAAACTTTTCTCTGAATTTGATCCGGAGATTAATGATGTCCCGCATATCGGTTCGACGAGGGTCCGCCAACAAGCTGCGATTTCCAAGAGCTCTTGCACCAAATTCCATCGGCCCCTGAAACCAGCCTACCACATTGCCCTCCAGCAACATCTCGACGACGACATCAAGGAGTTGGCCTTCGGGATAGGTCGCTATCGGTACGCCGATGCGTTCTGCCGCGTCGATAACGTCAGTATCCGATGCCTCGCATCCCCAGTAGGCGTGCTCCTGCACAAAACCACGTTTACCGTGCAGCAGGCGATTCCAGATATAAAAGGCCGAGCCGAAAGAGGTTCCGTTGTCTGCAGCACCCGCGGGGATATACACGTTATCAAAATCAGTTTCAGCCGTTACCTTTCCGTTTGCAACAGAATTCATAGCCACACCGCCCGTGAGACAGATGTTTTTAAGGCCTGTCGACTTCTGCAGTGACCGTAGAAGATGCAGGATTATCTCTTCGGTCACAACCTGTAGTGATTTGGCAATGTTGTCATGCCGAGCGGTCATCTCCTCGCGCGGATCTCGGGGGGGCCCCAGTGTGCGCTCCAGCAGATCGCTATGGAAGGGTTCGATACGCGGCGCTCCATCATTCCACTGCATCTGGATGCCTTGCCGATGATGGGTGAAATAATCCAAATTCAATGCGAATGCGTCGTCTTTGGGAAAAATCATATCACGGAACACGTCGATGAATTCCGGTTCGCCATAGGGCGCTAACCCCATGACTTTATATTCATCCCCATAGTGAGGAAAACCAAGATACATCGTTATAGCTGTGTAGAGAAAACCAATCGAATGCGGATAGTAGACCCGATTTATTTTTTCCCAAGAGGTGTGCCGGGCTTCCGCCGTGAGCATGCTCATAAAATCACCCATTCCATCGATAGAAAGCACAGCCGCATGATTGAATGGGGAAATTAAAAACCCAGCTGCGACATGCGCATCATGATGCTCAACCCGATGGAATTTTGCCCTGATTCTACCGGGATCGATTTCAACCGCATGTGCAAATTGCTCGACCAGTCCGAACGTTTTACCCTGTCGACGGAGGCGTTCTATGATGGCACGAAGCGACGGGCGATGACGAGCGAGAAAACCCAGTCGTGGCCAAAAATTAGCGCGCGGATCAAACGAAATTCCAACATGGTCAATTTCCTCTGGTCGGATTCCACCCCGCTCAAGGCACCAGCGAATTGATTCGGTCGGAAACCCGGCCCAGTGTTTGATACGATTGAATCGCTCCTCCTCAACAGCGGCAACTAACTCTCCATCCACCACCAGTGCAGCAGCAGCATCGCCGTGGTAAGCATTCAGCCCGATAATATTCATCACACTTCCTCATCGACCGAGCTGTTGCAAGCTATTCCAAAATTTTGTCGCTACAGAATCCCATTTATTGGTCGAAACTTTACGCAATGCACACGACACGATGCAAAAGAGATATTTTTACCGAGCCCTGTTATAATTTGGTATAGAACGCCTTCTGATTGTAACCGCGACGGGCTTCTCATAAAATGCGAGGGAGAACGCCGAAACGCGTAAATTCGATCACGAATCGGTTTACATTCCATTGTTTGCTGACTGCACTCATTACTATGACCATCGAAGCGAAGTTAATTGTCGTGGAGGGAGCCACGGAAGCGGAAATCAAACTCAAGCTACCGACAGTAATAGGTCGCAGTGGCGAGGCGTCTCTCAAAGTACGCACTTCTGTGGTTAGTCGAGAACACTGTCGATTGTATGAACAAAACGGCACGCTATATGTTGAGGATCTGAATTCATCAAATGGTACATTTGTTAATGAAGAGAGAATTACGGGAGCCACACCCGTTGAAACTGGAGATTTTCTTACCATTGGTCCCGTGACTCTCGAAATCGTTTGCAAAATAGATGATCGCAGCGTGTCCCATGATCCTTATTCAGGCGATCGGAGTGTCCTGACTGAGCCGGCTGAAACAGACGCGGAGTCTGCCTCGAACGTGCACTACAAGGAGACCTTAGAAGGCAGCTTTCTAGGAATTGACGACTCGATGCCGCTCAGGTCAGGCTCCCGCAAAAGTAGTGAAAATCGTGGGTCGTCAAAAAGTAATCCGCTACAATTGGATACACACAAAAATTCTAAACGATCACGGGATACCAAATCGGATCGAAATGATCAGCAAATTGGATTGCGGAAAAATGACAAAAAGGACACATCGCAGGAACAGAAAGATGACGCACTAAATGATTTTCTCAACAATCTAAATGAATAATTTTGTTGACGCTCTCGTGGAAGTAATTCGCCACAGTCTAGCGAAGGATCTCTTTACTTAGCAATTTTTACAACCGATTTTAAAAAGATTTTTATGAACAAATTTTTTCTTCCAATCTTTTCTATAATCCTTGCAGCGATTGCACTGCCATTTTCAATGTCCAACCCAACGGAAGCCGAGGTAAATTCCGTGAGTGAAAATACAAAATCTGGGAATGACACTGCCGATACACTGGCACTGGCGACTTTCGGAGGCGGATGTTTCTGGTGCACCGAAGCGGTATTTGAACAATTCGACGGCGTAAAGAAAGTTGTGTCCGGTTATGCCGGGGGATTCTTACCAGACCCAAGCTACAAAGACGTCTGCAGTGGGTTAACTGGACATGCGGAGGTAGTGCAGGTTACTTACGATCCAAAAAAGGTTTCCTACCCTCGTCTGCTTGAGGCATTCTGGATGAGTCACGACCCGACGACGCTTAATCGCCAGGGCAATGACGTCGGAACACAATACCGCTCAATCGTTCTTTATCACGATCCTGAGCAGAAAAAAATCGCTGCAGAGGCAATCCGCAAACTGGATCAGGCGAAGATTTTTCATTCACCGATCGTTACAGAGATAGCGCCGCTTACAACCTTTTACCCGGCTGAGGCGGATCACCAGAATTTTTATCAGGGCAACAAGGGAATGCGGTATTGCCAAGTGGTGATTGAGCCGAAACTACGAAAAATTCGGAAACTCTTCGCGGATGATCTGCAAACCGGATCGGCTACTGACAGTCGATAACAGCATCGGTTTATAGCTTCAGATCTCGCAATCGATGTAGGCAAAAAGATGCCCCTCCAGGGGCGGGGGGCGTTGATAGCATTTTTGTGCTAACGTGTCGTCTGTTCCACACGGTCGCTCCGCTACAGTTGGCCCTGGTTGAACGGGCAACCCTAAATTGTTGCGATCATGAGCCTACTCGGCTAAAGCCCAACCCATCTAGCCCTGTTTTATGGATATGGACCAAGGAGTGTGAATTTATGACTACCTTGTCACCGAAAGAAGATTCCCGTGGCTTCACCCTTGTAGAGTTATTAGTTGTCATTGCAATCATCGGTATTCTGGTAGCACTATTACTACCCGCGCTCTCTTCGGTGCGTGAATCAGCCCGACTTACCCAATGCAAAAACAACCTTAAGCAGATCGGCCTTGCGGGACTACAATATACGGAAACCCGTCGGCATTATCCGATGGGGCGTGACGATACGAGACAGCACTCGGTTTCCTGGGCATTCCGTCTTTTGCCCTACTTGGGGGAAGAGGCAACGTTTGACAGCTTCGACAAGGATTTTCGTGTCGATGCTGACGAAAATGCAATCGCAATGCGGACGCCAATAGTTACGTTCATTTGTCCCTCGCGTGGTAATTTCACAGCAAATCGTAACTTCGATAACGATGATGAACCTCCCACAGTGACAGGTGTTGCTGCGGGTGGTGATTATGCAGCTTGCCCCGGTACAGATATTTTGTATTCCGGGGGCGGCAATGGCCTCAATGTTGCAACAGCCGGTGCCATCCATACCAATTCCCGCGTACGGCCAACGCAAGTTACCGACGGCGCAAGTCGGACGGTGATGATTGGGCAGCGACACACCTTTGATGTAAATGATGTAAAAATTGATCCTACGACCGAGCCATGGGAACAAGCGTTGCAACTAGGCGAGACGGCTTTTTTCGCAGGAGATAATCCGGATGCGATCTTTGCCACACTATGGCAGGGCCTACCACAGCAACAACAAGTTGGGACAGCGCATAAGAACAGTTGGTTCGGGGGGCCCCATCCCGACAGCACGCCATTCGTGTATCTAGACGGTCACGTGCTGGCAATTTCCAACGATACACCGGCTGCTGAACTTGCCCCTCTGGGCACAATCGGGGATGGCCTGGGCTTCGACGCGTCCTGAAAAATGAGGTGTATTTTATTTTCGGCACTGCCGCTGGGTTGGATAATAATATTTTTGTTGCCGAAGATTGAGAAGGCGTTCACCTTTTGTGAATCGTACCTGGGGTCGCGATAGACAGCGTCCGATTAGGCTTGCTATCATCCAAGCACCAGGAGTCGCAGGGATGAGAACCATAGCATTGTGTTTATCGCATCTACAAGGCAACTCGAACCGTTTCGTTGGCACCCGACGGGATAGTGGGCATTATGAGCATTAGTGACAGCCAATACGGTATAGAACATAAGCATGGGGGCCTTGGTCAACTTGCATCGACTGCCATTTGCGGAAACGATATTACCTCATCCTGCTTGTACGTTTCGGCACTCGCCATTCTCGTATCCGGTCGGTGGGCCCCGCTGGCCCTTTTGCTCGTTGCCGGCTTGCTGTACCTGTTCCGATCGATCTACGCAGAGGTCGTCGGTGCCTTGCCGCTTAATGGGGGTGCCTACAACGCATTATTGAACACTACAAGTAAATTCCGAGCATCGCTTGCAGCCTGTCTCACCATTTTGTCCTATATGACGACCGCAGTCTTGTCGGCCAACGAGGCCATCCATTATCTGCAGCGGCTCTGGCCTTCTGATTGGAGTGATTCGACAATTATTGGGCTGACCGTGGGGCTGCTCGCGACTTTCATGGTGCTCACGATTGTTGGAATCAGCGAATCGGCAATCGTAGCGATCTATATCTTTTTGATTCATCTCGCAAGCCTTTCCCTACTCATCATTGTGGGTTTGATTTATCTCTGCTTCGAAGGAATTTCGACGCTCGAAACCAACCTAGCAACACCAAGTGATTACAGTCCGATGCTGGCCATCTTTTTTGGATTTTCAGCCGCACTGTTAGGGATCTCAGGGTTCGAAAGCTCGGCCAATTTTGTAGAACAACAAGCCGAGGGTGTCTTTCCAAAAACCCTTCGCAACATGTGGATCGCCGTAAGCATTTTAAACCCCATGATGGCGATTCTCGCATTGTCAATAATTCCCTTGGACGCACTCAATGGCGCCAATAAAAATGCGCTGCTTGCAAACATCGGCTACGTCGCAGGCCACGGCAATTGGCTGGCATGGATTATCTCGCTCGATGCCGTCTTAGTTTTAAGTGGTGCCGTGTTGACGAGTTACGTGGGTGTCAATGGCTTAGTACACCGGATGGCTCTTGATCGATGCCTGCCGCAGTTTTTATTAAAGGAGACCAAACGCGGTACAACGCATCGGATCATTGTTGCCTTTTTTCTGCTTTGCGTTTCCATTCTCTTAATTACCCGCGGCAAACTTGAAGCGTTGGCAGGGGTATACACAATTTCATTTCTCACCGTGATGGCTCTTTTTTGCCTGGGAAATATTTTACTTAAGGTCCGTCGGCAAAGGCTTCCAAGACCTACCGCCGCACCATGGCTATCAGTTTTGGTGGCTTTGATTGGGGTGATCGCTGGTATTGTGGGAAATATTGTTATGGAACACCCAGCGGAGCTTTATCACTTGGGAAAAGATAATTCATTTGTCGCCAGTGCAGAAATTACTGTAACCGGACCGAAAGGGCGTGATTCTTTTTACATTGATCGTGGAGAAACGTTTTCAGACTTTTCCAAGCAATTTAATCGATCAACGCCACAAATCGGTGTGGTTGCCGAGGCAACCAATGGCGTCCTAAATTTCAGTACTTTGGAAAAAGGGCCGGAAGCCACACTCGAAATCCAGGTCACCTCGGGAGCGTTAACAATTAATAATCTGCATCATCAAAATATTGCTGCGGTCGGGTCTGACGGATTTTCAAATGTCGCCACGTTTTTGTGGTATTTTCTTCCGGCCGTCTTAATTGTAACGATGATGCTAGAAAGAATTGCCCTACTCAAATTGTGTCTTTTTATTCTGCGCAACATGATTAGCGGATTTTTACAACCGCTTTATAAAGTCACGCAATGGATCCGGGAGATGATAGAGAAGATTAACTCTCAGCAAATAGTGTTCTTCACGCGTGGCGATAACATTGCGAACTTGAATAATGCAATGCTCTACGTCAGAAATAATGAGCATACCAATCGAATTAAGATTGTGACCGTTGTCACACAAGAGTCCGAGGTGCCCCCAGACTTGAAAGAGAATCTCGACTTCCTAAACGCCACCTATCCGAGCATCGAAATCGACTTTGTTGTTCTGAAAGGAGATTTCGGTCCACATTTAATTGAGAAACTTTCTCAGGAATGGAACATCCCAAAAAACTTCATGTTTATCGGATCCCCCGGCGATCAACTGATGTATGGCTTGGCGGAATTAGGCGGTGTGCGCCTGATCATTTAAATTGGGCGATGCTGATAGAACTTTAAATGTGATATATGGCACTCTATGCCTTCCGCCTTGGTACCAGAATTTCGGCCGCCGCTACCGATTGCAGGACTTTCTGTCCCGCCTACTCCACTTCGTTCCATACGCTTTTCAAATCGCGGCCAATAACACTAGCTGTTCGCCTTACAGCTTCGACTCGGGATCGTGGGCTCTCGATGGCAGACATAACCTTTCTAAAATGACTTGTTGCGATGGTCGTTTCAATTGATACCCAACCAATTTTCCTCGGGTGCTCATATCAAGACCAGGGGCCTTCATCTGCATCAGAAGTCGGGGCGGAATATTGTGGATCTCCGCAAGATCACGCACACGATCGGCATTCGCCGATTCGGTACGCGACGCCAATTCAAAAACGGCAATCAGGCGTATGCTGGTCTAGCCGACACTTACATCAAAATTTTCCGGTTGCCGGGGAACAAAATTTTTCAAGTCTAGGTTTTTGGAGAAGCCCCAATTAAATCCCACCACCTTGTTCGAACTGACTTGAGTGCAATCCACATTCAGCACGCTCATCGATTTTCGTCGGGTCAAAATAGTGATCGCAGCTAGGTAAATCAAACTTCCTCATGTAAATTTCCATATCGGATTCTGTCCAATTGAAGAGAGGTGATACCTTTATGATGCCTCTTCTATCTCTTGAAACAATATCAAGATTTTTTCGATAGTTCGTTTCTTCCTTGCGAATCCCACTTATCCAAATATCGGGATCAAGTTCCCTTAGGGCTCGCTGAAAAGGCTCCAGCTTCACCTGACTCTTAAATTGCTCAAAACCAGGGTCGTCAGGGATCGCACAAGTAGATCCGAATAATGCCTCGCGACGCGAGACTGACATGAGTGGATTGTAAATATGAATATTTAAGTCCAAGTCGCTGATCAATTTCTCCGCGACAAGGTACGCGTCCTTTACGTTGTAACCACTATCCACCCAGATAACTGGAATATCCGCTTGCAACCTGGTAACCATATGCAATGTAACAGCAGAGTTATATCCGAAGCTCGTGCTCACCACTGTCTTTCTATGCTGGTCAAGAGCCCATTTTATAATTTCCTCCGGCGACTTTTCGGCGAGTGAAACGTTAATTGCGTCAATTTTTTTTTCGCTTAATTGCATCATAAATTGTGGGGATTACTGGATTCGCGTCCTCGCAATCAGGACAAATTTTTAATTGCCTCATATTTTGATTCGCAAACTAACTTCAATTTTATAACATAAGTGCTCTCGGACTCTGAAATCCATTCTTGGCAATTAAATCGGCTAATGTTCACTTACCCCCGGTACTGAAAAAGTCCGTCGATACGGCCCGTTCGAAATACAGATGGCGCATTAGTATTTGCGAATTGTTTTTAAAATATTGCATTCGGGAAAGGCGAGTCCGAGCTCCGCGATGCATAAATTGAAATCAAATCTACAAAAATAAAATTATTCATTGCGAGCATTGCTAGAATGTCC
>CEVF01027629.1_pt1 | contig 46812 bp, 37 predicted proteins | sample 356441 | NCBI WGS metagenome assembly CEVF01 (sample SAMEA2622765, study PRJEB7988) | marine metagenome | biome: marine biome (ENVO:00000447); feature: surface water layer (ENVO:00002042); material: "saline water (ENVO:00002010), including plankton (ENVO:xxxxxxxx)" | depth 5 m | reverse complement strand
TTTCGGTAAGCAATATCCCAATACTCGATCACGTGAAAAAGACGTGCGCCGATGAATCCTGCAACGCAAAATCCGAATGCAAACGCGTAGATGGTTTCTTTTGAAATTCCGAAAAACTTTGCCCGATAGTTGGCTAAAATAATGGCGCTCATGATTGCCAGCATCGTCAGCACGCCATAACTCCGTATCGGGAGACCCTGCTCGGCTTCCACAAGGTTTGGCAACACAAAAACAATAGCCAGGCCAACGATCACAAACACCGGGAGATAACTTTTTGTATCTGCATTAAATCCCTGCCGTCGTAATAAAAAAAATAAAATTCCGGCTCCTGCAACTAACCAAATTACGATCAATAGACCCCATCCGAATACAGGCGCGCCACTCACTTGATCTGGGATAAAAAAAAGGGTCTGTCGCATAAGCTTACCCCCATATCATGGCAGATGACTTCTTTTCAACGGTTGCTTACTTTTAACAAACGATTATCTAAAAGCCGAATGGTGCCCATTCGTGCGGCAATCACTGCAAACGTGTTTTCGGTTAAATCTAGTGTCGGTTGTAGTGTTTCTGGATTTACCAACGCAACGTAATCCACTTTTCCCTTTGCTTGGTAAATATGCTGACGCATACTAATCATAATACGCTTCGCGCTGCGTTCCCCATTATCTACTAGTTCTTGTGCCTTCTCGAGCGATTGGAAGATGCATCCCGCCCGCTGGCGTTCGGCGGGCGAAAGAAACTGATTTCTGGAGCTCATTGCTAGACCATCGTGCTCCCGCACTGTCGGACAGCCCACGATTTCAATCGGTAAATTGGTGTCTTTTACAATTTGTTGGACCACCTTTAATTGCTGATAGTCTTTCCTGCCAAAAAAAGCGATGTCGGCCGGAATTAGATGGAACAGTTTTAATAAAATTGTGGCGACCCCCGAGAAGTGCCCAGGTCGAAATCGCCCTTCTAGGATCCTACCTAACGGTCCCACATCAACCGAAAGACCATACCCTGCTGGATAAAGCTGTTCTGGAGAGGGCGCAAAAACAAAATCCACAGATAGTTGCTTCAATACAGATATATCTGATCCGATATCACGCGGATATTTTTGCAGGTCGGTTTCATCGTCGAATTGCATTGGGTTTACAAAGATTGTAACAACCGTAATATCACATTGTTTATTTGATTCTTCGACTAGACTAAGGTGGCCTGCATGAAGCGCTCCCATCGTCGGAACCAAACCAAGGGTTTGACTCGTTGATCGAATGTTTTTCATTGCCAACTGAATGGATTTGTTTTCGGTAATTATCTCAGGGAATGACATCAGCGGATTGACTGCATCCTTAGTGGTCCTAAATTGAAATATCAGTCACCGGCCTGGGCAACTCCGTCATGGCCAGTATAGCCGCCGAAACTTCGTCACCTGCTGGAATATGCGTGCGTTTCGAATATTTGAGATCTAATCTGGGACCCGAAAACGCCGGCAATTCAGATAGCTGATAGTGCGGATCTCTGTTTTTGAAGGGATCAAGATAAATAATTAGTTTCGGTAGAATGCAGCTAGATTTAAATTTTGATTCCCAGGCGGCGGAATCCTGAAATTTATCATGACGCAAGCAGGCTGCTGAGTCATCCGTAGAAATACTTTTGGTTATTTTTCTCTGTAACGTTATCCCATGGGAGATCAGTTTTTCTTGCACCTCATCCATAATGTCCTCCCGTTCCTGTACAGTACCTCCGCGAAACAAAATGTAATCTGGGGCTTTATCCAGGTGGTTTAGTAACTGCCCAAGAGTCTGTCCTGTCGTGGGATGAGTTATTTCAGAAGCGATATTACAAGCGGGATGTAATACAAATCGCCGGAACGTCATGCGCGGGTGGGGAAGAATCAGATCCGGTAATTCGATAGTTTCATCATCATAAAGTAAAAGATCCAGGTCGATTACTCTCGGTCCCCACCGCTGGCCTTTCGTACGTCCACATGTGGTCTCTAATTTTTTGAGAAGAGCCAATAGAGTTGATGGGCTATGGTTCGAATCAACCAAGACCGCGGCATTAAGAAATGCATTTTGACCACTGGGACCGCCGATGGGTTTGGTCTCATACACGCGACTCAGACCGGAAATCGTCAAATCTGGGACAGCGCTTAACTGCCTCACCACATTTTGTAGTGTCGTCGCTCGGCCGTCTAGATTCGCACCAAGGCCGATCAAACTTTTTGGCATTGATCCGTGCCGGCAGAATTAAATGAAAAGGGCGGGAGGGACATCCTGGCCACGACGCGAGTCGTCGACTGTCGATCCTTACAGTCGTCGCCCCCCAACCGCTTATCGGTTAGCTTCCTGAACTACCGTGTTTAGGAAGAACATTTTACCATCTGCGGAAGAGACGCTGACTCGTCAAAGATAATCCATTCTCTGAAAGTTACCCATTGTCTTGATTTTTAAAACCAAGTTTCGCATGGGACTGACGGCGGAAAAACAATATCTGACGATAAGAGATCTTCACCCATTCTCTGTCTCGTAAAATATCGAATACCGTGTTCAAACGGTGTCATTGACGAAAACCAGTTTCTCACCTTGGCACATTTTGCCTTTCAAAATTAAATTGTCAAGCGATCGAGGTTAAAAACTTTTTGTTTGTGGCTTGAATGAAAATCGATAAGTAATTTTTGACAAGGCAATTGATTTTCATGTTGTCATACGACCACTTATAACCACGTGGTTGTCAGCTGTAACTAGATAAGTTTGCTCTCCGTAAAAATGCAATTTGACTCGATTTTTGCCATTTAATTGCACTTCCTCCATATCAATTTTCATGAATTTGACGGTGCTTTAACGCCGGTAATTGGCTTCGAATCGTCATCAGCTCCTTGAGATTAATGTCGACAACAAGAATCGAATCGGATTCATCCTGAGCGCGGGCAATAACATCACCCCAGGGATTGACAACCATTGAATTCCCATAATGACTAATTCCGGCAGCAGGCGTACCCCATTGATTTGCTGCAAGAACATAGCTTTGATTTTCAATCGCTCGCGCGCGCAATAGAATTTCCCAATGTGCTGCACCGGTTGTCCTTCGAAAGGCGGAGGGTAAGAACGTGATTTGAACACCCTGCTGAGCAAGTTTGCGAAATATTTCAGGGAATCGCAGATCATAACAGATTGAAAGCCCAATCTTTCCGAGGGGTGTTTCGAGTGCGATTATCTGATCACCTGGTGTAACCCAGTGTGATTCGTAGCTGTTAAAATCACCGGGTATATCAACATCAAAAAGATGTATTTTTCGATATGTTGCTGCAATATCTCCGTTAGCATCCAAAATCACACTCGTATTAAACGCTTTTGTTGAGTGTTCTGTCTTTTCAAAAATGCTGCCACAATGGATATAGATACCGTGCTTGGAAGCTAAATCGGATAGCACGTTAATAGTTCTGCCAGGAATTGCTTCAGCCTGATCAACCATTTCCGGATAAGTTCCAAGGCAATTGAACGTTTCCGGTAGGCAGATGCATTCTGCCCCTTGATCAACCGCTTGGGTAATCATTGCGACCGCCCGTTTTATATTCGTGGATTTTTCAAGATCGGACCGCATTTGAATAATCGCAACACGAGAATGTGTTTTCATGACTCTAATGGATCCTTTGAAAATGACTGTCACTGTATAAATAAGCGAATCTACAGCAAAAATCTTCTGTTATTTCAAATAGAAGAAATTCGACATCATTTAAGCTGATATTCTAGTGAATTGAATCAAAGTAGACAAAACATCTACAATATAGATTGCCGACCGATTCCTTCATTGCAATAGAAGATTTAAATAGGTGTAGTTTGTCTGTTTCCAAGACATCACCCAAAGATTATGTCGAGGAAGACGCTGACGTTCGCCTCATGCTTCTCGTTCAAAAAGGCGACGCCAACGCGTTTGAGGAATTAGTAAGCCGATATCAAAATCGATTAATCGGGGTACTTGAACATCTTGTCGGCAAAAGAGATTTGGCAGAGGATCTCGCCCAAGAAGTCTTTCTACGAGTTTACAGAGCCCGGTCCGGCTATCAGCCACAGGCAAAATTTTCGACCTGGCTGTTTACAATCGCGAATAATCTTGCCTCGAACGCTCGCCGATCGCTTGCAAGACGACGCGAAGTTCATATCGATCGGCGAGGCTCGGAAGGATTATCTGGTGATCCTTTAGAACAGATGGCTTTGGCAGCGAGTGGACTGATGCCAAATCGTCAACTCGATAACGTAGAGGCATGTTTGATGGTACAGCAGGCAATCCAGGGCTTGAACGATCGGCAGCGAATGGCGGTGTTGCTCGCGAAATTTGAAGATATGAGCTACGCTGACATTGCTGAGGTAATGCAAATTTCACCGAAAGCCGTTAAATCTCTGCTCTCGCGTGCCCGGTGTACCCTCCGCGAGACACTTGCCAGCTATGTTCGATCAGGCAAACAACCGCGGGTAAATCTTTAACCAAGTATTGAGTACGGGATGGCTGACGAAATACATTCCAGCAATGAAAGCGACCTGTATAACGAACAGATCTCCGCCTATTTCGATGGTGAAATGGCAGCGGACGAGAAGGCTCGGTTTGAGAGTCGTCTGAGCCGAGATAAAACACTACGTAGTCAACTCAGAATCCTCCAAGAGAATTGGAGTTTGCTTGAAAGTCTACCTCGGGAACAGGCCTCATCCCGATTTACCGCATCCACCGTTGAGATGGTTGCACTCCGTGCGCCCAGCACAAGTATGAGTCGTGCAATGGGATGGGCACGGAAAATACCGGGGTGGTTATGGATTTTACTCGCTGCATTGCTGTCCGGGATAACTGGCTACACGGCAATCCGAGCAGTCACCATCATGTCACCCGTGAGTCAGTTTTTAGAAGATCGAAACGCTTTGTTATTGGAACACGCCATTTTTTTGGAACATTTTCAAGAGTACCAGTTGACGGACAATATTGATTTTTTAAGAGGTATAAATGAGATCGATTACTTTGCATCTCGGACAAAGGTCGCGTCAGATCCTGGAATCCTCAATCACAAGCGTGATTTAATAGACGATAAGCGCAGAATTACCGGTATGAATTCCGGTGAGAAAAATAGATTGCATCAAAACTATATTAGTTTTCTACAATTACCTCAAAACGAACGCGCACGCTTAATTAATTTTCATAACGCATTAGTGCAGTCGAACGATGCCGAAATCCTAGCGAAAATTTTAATCGTTTACGCAAGATGGTATCGGCAACTTGATCCCTTGGATCAGGTCGAAATCACACTGCGTCCACAAAGTGATAAAACTGAATATATTCAAAAGATTATTTCGGCAGGCGTACAATCCGGTCGGGTTGTCACCCGCAACGATTTAATAATCATGCAAGAGTGGTTGGATGATGTGGCCTTACGGAACGAAAAAAAGATTTTACGTTTCGTCGAAAAAGATAAACGCGACGCGATTTTAAATCTCAATCAGACCGACAAATCTCGTCAACTTATTGTCTTGCTTAGAAGATACATGAAACGGGATCCAGTTTTATTGATGAATTCGTTGGAGCGAAAAAAGTACCAAGCGATGGCGTCAAGGCTTTCCGATGAATGGCAGCAAAATCTCGCCCGACTACCAACCATCAATCAAAAGATTCAACTTGTTTTAGACGCCACGCGAAGGGTGCAACGCGAAAGACGTACGCGTGATATTCGGTCACCCTTCGATTCCAGCATAAACTAACATATCTTTCCCATGCCTTGGTTCTTCAGATAAATCACCATGCAATGCACGTGGTCAATCACTAAAATGAGAACTACGCTTACCGGTATAACTCAAAAATATTTTGTGTGAGAGCCGGGAGCCATGTCGATAGGTAGTACGCTCTCGGAGTTGCCCAGTCAGATAACGTAAATTGGCTTTCTTTGTTCTGCAGCATCTGCCCACCCAGTAAGGTATCCACCAATCCTATTGGTTGTTGATACCTGACAACACGATATTCTCCGTCGTTTAATGCAGCCAATTCTGCAACGCGTTCGGTTGCGTCTTCCAGGAAGCCTATTTTGTCGACAAGGCCTAAACGCAGCGCTTGCTGCGCGGTAAAGATCTGTCCCGTTTTTATCTCACGCATTGCGTTTTCGTTAGCCACGACTTTGGGGCGACCATACGATACGACTCTCAAAAAACCGGAAAAACTTTCGTCAACCAGTTCCTGCAGTTTCTCACTTGCCTCTGGCGTGCGTTTCCGGGTGAAGCTGCCCATTTGCTTAAATTTTCCACTGACGTATGAATAGTCGACGATTTCATGCTTGCTTAAAAACCCTGAAAAATCGTAACTGGGTATCACAACGCCGATCGATCCGGTCCAGGTTGTGTCTTCAGCAAAAATCGTATTAGGTGCATCACCAACGGCCATCGAAATGTAGTATCCGCCACTAGCGGCCATACCACCCATACTGACAACCAACGGGAAAGGCTGGTCGTCTGAACGTTTGTGCTGTTGCAGTTCTTTCAGGTGGTGGTAGAGATAGTGACTTGCCGTCACTGTGCCACCGGGTGAGTTCACCCGCAAGACGACTCCTCTAACATTTTCGTCATTTTTAATGCGATCAATTTGTTTTTTTACGAAACCATCTCCTCGGAGAATGGTACCTTCAACATCGAGGATCGCAACTTTATCAACGGCAACACGACTTCCAGATTGCAGGAATTCGATGATTTCGGGATCGGATTGAATATAACTTTGATACTGCGCTAACAAACCAAAATTAAATAAGATCGAAATCCCCAAAGCGATAAGCAATATTACGAAGAACGTTCGCCGGAGGATTCTCCCTTGTTGCTCAACGATGATTCGAGGCGGAAAGCGAGTTTCATTTCCTGGAGAATCTTTTGCATATTGTGCATGCACAACCTTCGTTTCAGGATTGTCAGATAGTGGGTCTTGATGGTTGTCGTGATTGCTCGCGCCCATGAAATTTGGTCCTGATTCTTAACTAGTGGGTGTTTAACGGAAATTCAATTTCAATATCAATATCAACCACCGTTATTCTATCGGATGTATTCGAGTCTGCCACACCGTCCAGGTACACATACTCAGAGTTGACAACCGCCTCTTAAAACCTTGTTGGTAGATGTTTGTTCCATACTTCAAGTTGGTTTCTTAGGGAATGTTCGTATCGATTAAAATAAGTTAATTCGGATTTATCTTGCAAACATATTTTTTCTTCTGTAGCGGTGTTGCTTCATATTCATGCTCAACGTTAGATTACATCCCACAGTTGGGGCCGAGAAATAAAGATCTGTTGGCGTTCCCCCAACATTATCTCGTAGGAGCTTAAACGTGTATCTCGCGGCATCCAACAAATGCTTTCCTGAACTCACATTCGAAGCGGCTTTGCCGAAACTTGTTGATCTTGAATACACGCGGATTGAAATTCCTTTTCATGAAGCAGACTACGGCATCAGGCCCTCGGATGTCGCTCAAGATCCGGAACGTGCTATCACCGCCTGTCGACAAACTCAACGTTTAACGCCCATTGCATTTGATATTCAGATTAATGCCACAGGAAATGATCACTACAGTCAGTTTTCGGCAATTTGCGCAGTCGCCAAGGCAACAAAAGTTATCACGCTTATTGTTCGCTCTGGGGATCTTGGCACACCATTCAACGCCGAAGTGGAGCACCTCCAACAACTGGTAGATATTGCGTCTACCGACGGGATGGTGGTGGCAATAAGGACCGAAGCGGGCAAAATTTCCGAGGATCCTGATACAGTCAAAGTCCTTTGTGATCACATCAAAGGGCTAGCGGTCGCGCTTGATCCAAGTCACTTTTATTTCGGAGAGATGGCCGGGCGATCTTACGAGCCTATCATCCCGTACACACAACATGTCTATCTTAGAGATACAAACAAGGACAACATGCAAGTCCGAGTTGGGCAGGGAGATGTTGAATACGGACGTTTGATCAGTTTGTTAGCGCAAAACAAGTATAGCCGGGCGTTGACGGTCGACATGCAACCTATGCCAGATGTGGATCAAATGGCTGAACTTCGCAAAATACGATTGTTGATTGAGAGTCTGCTATGAATTCCCGTTGCCCCAGTCCGGTTGGGGAACGACCACAGGTGCAGTCGTGCGGCTAGGTTGGCTTGTTTGTTGCTTAGATAACCGCTGTCTTTGCGATTCGTAAAACAGAACAGCCGCACTTGCAGCAACGTTAAGGCTATCTGCCACGCCCTGCATAGGAATGCGCACTGCATTGACATCTTTCCATACTGAAGAAATGCCCGTCGCTTCCGTTCCCAGTACCAGAGCGGTGGGGATTTTGTAATCCATAATCGTGTAGCACGCGACAGCGTCTACAACTGCCCCTATTATTTGAAAACCCTGGACCTTCAACCAATTAAAAACCTCTTTTGAGGGCGCTGCACATACCGGCATTGTGAAAACAGTTCCCAGACTTGCACGAATTACATTAGGGTTAAAGAGATCTGTTTTTTGATCCGCTAGAATGACTGCCGAAATACCGGCCCCATCAGCACTGCGGAGAATTGCTCCAAGGTTACCGGGCTTTTCAATTCCCTCGACAACCGCCACGAGAGGATTTTCAGGTAACACAAGATCATCGAGTTCCACCTCAGGTGGAATGGCAACGCCCACGAATCCCTCTGTGCGTTCGCCATACGATAGTTTTTCGAAAACCCCCTCTGTGACCTCGTAAATACTCATTTCCAGTTCATCGAGTTGTGCCAACAGCCGCCGGCTTTCTGTGGTGCTGCACAGACTGGGACAAAAATAAATCTCTTCCACACGAATGCCTGACCCCACAGCCCGAATCAGCTCGCGCGCGCCATCCACAAGCGTTCTTCCCCGTCGCCCACGATGTTTACGCCGACGAAGCTTGACCGCAGCCCTAATCTTTTCATTTCGAGGACTGGTGATAACAGGAAATTGTGTCATCTGACGTGATTGCGTTTAATCGTTTTTCTTCGTCCAACGGACAGCGATGCCACATGGTAATTGGCGACCGTCGGCTGATCGAATGGCTAGTCCTCCTGACTCAAAAGTACCTCCGTGACCGCTTCCTAGTGCCTGCCGTAATTTTTGCTCCAGATCGTGCGGCAAATATCCAGTTGTATGACAGCTAATTAGAATAAAGCGGCGATCATGTGCCGTTAATTGCATACATAGGTCAAGCAATTCGTCGAGGTCCTGTTGAATCTTCCAGACCTCTCCCTTGGGACCATGTCCGTAACTCGGGGGGTCCATGACAACACCGTGATATTTGTTACCCCGCTTTAGCTCACGGGTCGCAAATTTTCGAGAATCTTCTGTAATCCAACGGATCGAAGCGTCTGTCAAGCCGGACGATTCTGTATTCCTTCTCGCCCAAAGCACACTGTTCTGCGCAGAGTCGACATGAACGACTTCCGCCCCGTGCGCGGCTCCGGTCAGTGTGGCACCCCCGGTGTACGCAAAAAGATTTAATACTTTAAGTGTATCGTCAGTACTTTTTAACTGTCGGGTCATCCAATCCCAATTGCCTGACTGTTCTGGAAACACACCCACATGCCCAAAGTCGGTCAATTTCAACTCCAGATCACAGTTTTCATGCTGGATTTTCCACGATAATGGCATCTGATTTGCGCTTTGCCATGCTCCCTCATTCGCACTTCGTCGAACATAGGTCGCATGCGCAGAACTCCATAATTCAGCTTGTTGTTTCGGTACACCTTCAGCGGCAACGCTCGGACGGTCGAGAATAAATTCCCCGAAGCGTTCCAGCCGGCGTCCATCACCGAAATCAAGTAGTTGATATTGTTCTTTTGCAAACATAGATGGTTTGGTAAGCCCTTTGGTAAGCCGCCTTATCAGCGGGTAAGCGATGAGGCGGGAGCCATCGCTTAGTGAAATAGAGAATAGAGGTAATCTCGCATCGTACCATTTGCGGTGTGGCGTGTTCAAGCCATAACCCCCATTTAGCCGTAGAATCACGCGATTGGCTTCAAATCTTCTATGTGCTGGTCATCGTTCAGAGGGCTACAATGGCGGGGTCAACCCAAATTTTATGTTTGGGGCGCAGGACCACCTCCTTTGCCGACAATATTGATAAATTTCTTGAATAAATCATCAAAGCGTCCTCAAGTTTTACCCTTTATTGATGATCTAGAAATCTGGAAATAGGAACCGACAGAATGTCGTGTGTATTCGCCTGGTGCAGATCATGGTTCAGGGTGTCATACCTCCAAGTCGCTCTTGGTGCTTGTGTTTTTATTTCGGGATGTCAAACAACCGACCCTCCCTGGGAGCACAATCCAAAAAACGAAACAGTTCATGAAATTTCATTTTCGCAAATAGATTCCTCTGGAAGTACCGATTCCACACCACATTATTCGGGTAGTGGACTTATTTCTCTTACCGGGAACAACACCGCATCGTTTGGTCCACTGGACAAAGATCGTGCTTTTAGATTTCTGCAAAGCATTTGTAGGCTTGGGCCTAGGATCACCGGATCGGAGGCAATGCAAAAGCAACAGCGAATACTTGCCGATCATTTTAGTAGTTTAGGTGGAAACGTACGTTTACAGAAGTTTCGATTTCCACATCCTCAAAATGGGGATCCCCAAGAGGCAGCAAACATGATTGTTGAGTGGCACCCGGATAAACCGGAAAGGATTTTAATTTGTGTTCACTACGACACTCGTCCTCAGGGAGACAATTCTCGCGTGCCGAAGAGTCAGCGGGGTGATGTATTTTTAGGGGCAAACGATGGAGCGAGTGGTGTGGCCGTATTGATGGAACTGGCTTACAAGATGCGCGATTTGCAAAGTTCGTATGGTGTGGATTTTCTTCTGGTTGATGCCGAGGAATTTGTCTTCTCTGATTTTCCACCACAGCGATATTTCTGGGGTTCAGAGTATTTTGCGAGAGATTATCAAAAGCACCCGCCATCATATCGGTATAAGAAGGGTGCTGTACTGGATATGGTTGGTGACCGGCATCTTCAAATTTATCAAGATCGAAATAGCGTTTGGTGGAAAGACACGCGCCCGATTACGAAAGAAATCTGGCAGACGGCGGAACAATTGGGTGTTAAAGAATTCATCGGCCGCACCCACCCCAAGATGCGAACACCAATTCGTGACGACCATCTAATGCTGCGGAACGTTGGAAAAATCCCTACCTGTGAGATTATTGATTTCGATTATCCAAAATTTCCCGTGAATCGGTATTGGCACACGGATGAGGATACACCAGCACGATGTTCGGGAGATTCATTGGTGAAGGTGGGATGGGTTATTTTGGAGTGGGTTAAGAAGCCGTAAATGCTACGCGGAATCATGTTTGATAGGCCAATCTAATTTCGCCGCACCAATTTATTGTTGTCGATCTACCATCCCTTTTGGAACAAGTCTGATCTTCACGCCTAATTCTGAGAACGTTTGGATGGCAAAGTAGCGCTAGTGTTTAATCAAAGAGGCCGATTACAGTACATGCTTGTGGTCCTAATTTATCGATGCAAACAAACATCTCAATTATCTCATCACTAGACAAAGCATGCACGTTTTACGTATGAAATTGCATTGCTTTGTGGATTGGGTGGCCATCAATCAAACCATGAAACGAGTGCCTCTGTCGCGACACGATAAAGAAATTGAAGAGGGTATGAATATTCCTTTTTCAATAATTTTGCCTGTTCGTCTCAACGAACTGCCGGCATGAAAATCGATTGGGGATCCACCTAAGGGTCAGACGGGACCTATGTTTAGTAATTTGCATATGATTTTTAACTCACTTACTACCCCACTCTTGCCGTTGGCAATCTACCTGATCTTTTTAGGCCTACTTAATCTTGGGCCTAGTCCGAAAGTTTTCACCGGCCGCCTTGATCGGATGTACTTATATGCGGGAGTATCTGGTCTAGTTATTTATGGGCCCATCCAGATTCTTCTTCCATCGAACGCGGTGATTCGCTTTGGTGATCATGTTTGGTATCCGATGATGGTTCTCTATTTCTTTGGTGTTCTTGCGATTTCAATGGTGAGTCGTCCGCAACTCGTTATCTATAATCTGAGCTATCAGGACTTCTCACTGCTTTTGTCGCGTGTAAAAAAACGTGAAGTGTGGATGGAGGAAAGGTTTGGAAATGTAATACAAATCATAGATTTGGAAATTCAGTTTGAAATCACGTCGGTCCACGCAATGAAAAGTGTTAGTCTCTGTGCAACACGTGGTAATCAATCTAATTTGGGGTGGCACGAATTACATAAAATGCTGCGGCGGGAATTAATCTCTTATAAAGCATCCCCTAACGGGTTTGGTTGGATATATCTTGCCAGCGGATTGGTGCTAGCTGCGATGGTTGGTTGGACTTCTGTATCGATGGCCTGAGGCACACCGTGGGGAGGAATTATGAGGTTTATAATTTGAAAGTATGTACGGCGTTTTGCATCGCATCCATGGCTTGTCGCTGGCACCGCTGGCAGAAAATGCGGGGCTCTGTCTAGATGTTGTGAGTCTCAATCCACTACGACCAACTGGTCTCACCCGGCATTGATGTCGCAGCTTTCCCAAAGGTCGCCCCTTGACGTTGTGAGGGCCCAAGATTTAATCTGCATGAGGGTTGGTGATTGGCCTTGCATACCCTTCAGACCGCCCTATAATCCGGCGAATTTTGTTTCGGCGACGGGGGGTGTTTCATCTTCCAGTCGTCGTTTAGCAGATTGTCGACGCGTCGTTTTGGATAAGATTTGTGAGTTACAGGCGGGTGTAGCTCAGTTGGCAGAGCACAACGTTGCCAACGTTGTTGTCGTGGGTTCGAATCCCATCACCCGCTCCTAGAGGCATTAAGCCTATTTTATTTTTTGCGAGGCCACGGTTTGCGGAAGGAATATTGATCAGAGGGTTGGTGATTGAATGACGAACGATGATTCCCAGAACGCTGACATTTCACATGACACTGATTCTGACGATGCAGCATTGCAGTTGGATGTGGCTATTGAGTCGCCCACAGCGTGCCAAAGACACATCACGGTGACAGTGAACCGCAAAGACATCGACAGATATTTCGATGATGCGTTCAGTGAAATGATGCCTACAGCGAATGTGCCAGGTTTCCGGGTGGGGCGAGCGCCAAGAAAATTAGTCGAAACACGTTATCGCAAGGAAGTTGCGGATCAAATAAAAGGTTCCCTATTGCTCGATAGCATGGCACAGGTCAACGAAGACCATGACCTTGCCGCCATCAGTGAACCAGACATCGATCTTGGATCAGTAGAACTTCCCGCAGAAGGGCCATTAACCTTTGAATTCGATCTGGAGGTTCGACCTGAGTTTGATCTGCCAGACTGGAAGGGGCTGAAAATCGAACGCCCCACGAAGCAATTCAGTGATTCGGATATTGATCAGCAGCTCGAAAGAGTACTGGCGAACTACGGGAAGCGCGTGCCATCGGAGAGTCCAATCGAAGCGGGCGACTATGTCACCGTAAAAATTTCCGCTTCCGCGGACGGGGAGGATTTGGGAGCTCCCTCAGAGAAAACGGTTTGTGTGCGTCCAAGTCTAAGTTTTCGTGATGGAACCCTTGAGGATTTCGGAAAGCTTGTGGAAGGAGCAAAAAACGGACAGAAAATCTCCGGAACAGTGCAACTCGTTGACGATGCGCCAAACACGGATCTCGCTGGTAAAGAAGTTCAACTTGAGCTGGAAATTTTAGATGTTAAAAAATTCAAACTGCCAGAACTTAATGCTGAGTTTTTAGCCCAAATTGGCGATTTTGACACGGAAGCTGATCTCCGAGATGCCGTTAAAGATAGTTTGCAGCGACAACTCGATTATCAGCAACAACAAAGGGCTCGTCAGCAAATCACTCAGCTTCTGACGGCGGCGGCAGACTGGGAGCTACCACCGGAAATGCTCAAGCGACAAAGCGGTCGTGAATTAGAACGCAAAATTATGGAGTTGCGAAGGAGTGGTTTTCCGGAAGCGGATATTCAGGCGCATGCGAATGAGTTACGGCAGAATAGCCAACAGGCAACGGCCACTGCTCTCCGCGAGCATTTTATTTTGGAGCGGATTGCTGAGGAAGAAGAAATTGAGGCAGGAGAAGCAGATTATGATCAGGAAATTGGATTGATCGCGATGCAGACGGGTGATTCACCAAGACGTGTGCGTGCACAGATTGAAAAGAAGGGGCTTATGGATAGCCTGCGGAATCAAATTGTGGAACGCCGCGTGATTGATCTGGTGCTTGGAGAAGCGAAATTTAAAGACGTGCCTTTTGATGTTGAGGGTGGGGATACGGAAGCGATTGATTTGGCAATCGGGGGTGGCGATCAAAACGACATCCCAGTGGCCGCACATGGGCAAGAGGAGGAGCTTGCGGAACCTAAAGATCACACATAATTTGCTTATTGTTTGTTTAAAACGGGACAAGAAAAGTAAGGAGCACACACCATGCAAAAGACATTTCCGTGTCGCGGTAGTGCTCTGTCGGGGAAGGAACATTGTTGATGAATGCGTTTGATGGCTTTTCCAAAGCGCCAATAGCGAATCCAAAGCTCAGCCGAGATTACCAGCGGCAGCGCCAGATGACGCTCGGCGATCTTCTGTTGGAAAATAGAATAATTTTCCTCCAAGGTGAAATCCATGACGGAAACGCCAATGAGCTTGTGATGAAAATGCTCTATTTACAGAGTGAAAATCGTCGTAAGGATATCAATTTCTATATTAATTCTCCTGGTGGGAGTGTCAGTTCAACGCTGGCTATTTATGACACGATGCAAATTCTTAGTTGTCCGGTTACTACCTTTTGTGTCGGGCTGGCGGCGAGCGGAGGTGCTGTGTTACTCGCTGGGGGATCGGAAGGGAAGCGATTTATTCTTCCCCACGCAAAGGTGATGATTCATCAGCCTTACGGACAAGTTGGTGGTCAGGTTTCAGATATTGAGATCCAAGCGGATGAAATACTGAAAACAAGGGACGTGCTAAATAAAGTGCTGAGCGAACACACCGGGCAAAAAATCAAAAAAATTGCCGAGGACACTGACCGCGATTTTTATATGTCAGCTGAAGACGCGAAAAAATATGGAATTGTTGATGAAATTATCACGAAGTCGCCGGTGGATGCAGACGAAGATGAATAACTTTTTCAATCCAATGGCATAAGAAACAAAACCTTTTTATTGTTCGGAGACTTGCTGCCGATGCCTTTGATCCCCTATGTGATCGAGAAGAGTGGTCGAGAAGAACGGGCGATGGATATTTATAGCCGTCTCCTAAAGGACAGGATTGTCTTTTTAGGATCGGGGGTAAATGACGATGTCGCCAACGCTATCGTGGCTCAGATGTTGTTTTTACAATCAGATGATTCGAAAGCCGATATCCACTTTTACATAAATTCACCAGGTGGCAGCGTTAGTGCGGGTCTTGCGATTTACGACACAATGCAGTTGATCACCTGTGACGTCGCTACCTATTGTATAGGGCAATGTGCATCGATGGGTGCGGTGCTACTGACCGCGGGAAGCGATGGGAAGCGACATGCGCTTCCGAATTCACGAATCATGATTCATCAACCTCTGGCCGGAATGGAGGGAACTGCTGAAGACATTATGATTCATGCGAAGGAATTTAAGAAAACCAAAGATAAGCTGAATAATATTCTTCTAAAGCATTGTGGTCAGCCGCTTGATCGGATTGAGGCCGATACGGACCGCGATCGTTTTATGGAGCCCGAGGAAGCATTAGAGTACAAATTAATTGATCGCATAATTGAACGCATGGATGCGTAAGCGAGAACAAAATGAAGTGTTGGCAAGGATGCCTAATCTTGTCGTTTCTGATTTTAGAAACGATTGGTTGCAAATCGGCAGGTAACACCGAAGCACTGCGACGTGAACTCCGCTACCAGGAGGACATGATCTATCAACTGCAGGATTATATTCGGACCTACAAATGTTACCTCGAGGAATGTCGACAAGAGCATGAGGCCTGTCAGCGGACCGCAAAGGATGAACCGGGTAACTCGTCCATATTAAAAAAAGATTCGCACCCTGATGTTCATCTGATTCCGCCCGGTGGTTCTGGTACTGATAAAGTGCTGCCCCCGAGAGTGGAGTTGCCCGGGATCCAGAGTGGGGCAATTCGGCGTTTTCCTGCCGATTATTATGCAAAACTTGCTGAGGAAGATTTGTACGCGACGCAGCCTATCACCACGCAATGGTCGCACCCCCTGCCAACCAATGTCACGCTAGCACGTTATCAAGAGTCAATTCTCAGGGATCCCAGGGTGCCGACACCATTAGGACCCGGTGAGAGAATCGAAGATCCGGTTATTACAAGCCTACCGTTTCATGAGGGCTTGGCAGGTGGCTATGCGGAGCAGGGCAGCTCTGGCGGAGTTTGGCTGCTCTTGGCACCCCAAAATTCAGCAGGGCAGAATGTCCGACCGCGCGGCGAACTTTCCATCGCCTTGATTAACCCCCGTGCGTACTCCGCTGACGGAGCACGGGTGGCGAACTGGAGGTTTACTCCTGCACAAGTTGACTTAATCACTGACGATTTACCTATCGGTGAATCGCTGCTGCTGGAGCTTCCCTGGTCGGGACAACCCCCGCTAGATAGCTTGTTACAGATCTACGTGCGACTCATAACGCCGGAAGGAAATCAATTGGTTGTTAACCAGCGTATCGATCTGTCACAGAGAGAACCGATTCTCGGCAGTGGAGCTGGGGGAGAAGGTCGTGGGTGGAGGAAAAGAACTCGACCGCGGGACTATACCACGAAGAATCAATTCGTCGTTCCAGAAAATAATAAACGACGAATAGTCCAAAATCCGTTAGATGATAATTTTTCGAGATCGGACGTACAACGAATCCAACCAGTTGAACGGCGCCAAAATCAGGCCAAAGCAAATTTCGAACCGGACACCGATTGGAAGCCCTACCGGTAATCCGCTACAAAAGCACGGTAACCTTAGGCCTTGCTCAGCGTAACGCGCGAATGCTGAGTCAGCGACCGCCGTAAAAAACTACATTAAGTTTCCGAGCCGCTTTACAAGATCGACGGTACGACAACTGTAACCCCACTCGTTGTCATACCAGGAAACAACCTTCAGCAGATTTCCATCCATTACCTGAGTGAAATCAGCCGCAAAAATAGAACTGTGGGGATCACCGATTATATCGGTCGATACCAGTGGATCCTCGCTGTAGCACAAGATGCCTTGTAATCCGTTCTCGGCTGCCTTGCGCACAGTCTGATTAACCTGCTCCTCGGTCACATTTTGGTCGAGGATGACTGTCAGATCGACAATGCTTCCCGTGGGCACGGGCACTCGCAATGCGATACCGGTTAATTTTCCTTTTAGTTCGGGGATGACCAAGCCAACTGCTTTTGCCGCTCCGGTGGAGGTTGGAATGATATTTTGGGCTGCCGAGCGAGCACGATAAAGATCGCTATGGGGAAGATCGTGCACGCGTTGGTCGTTCGTGTAGGCGTGAACCGTGGTCATTAATCCTTTTTGAATACCAAATGCATCATTTATTACTTTTGCCAGTGGCGCAAGACAGTTGGTTGTGCAACTTGCATTCGAGATGCATTTCTGTTCCGCCGTCAGCTTGTCATCGTTGACACCGATAACGCAGGTCAAATCTGCCCCATCTTTTGCCGGTTGCGAAAGCACTACTTTCTTCGCACCAGCGGTCAGATGAGTATCATATCCAGGCTTATCGGTAGTGGCACGAGAAGCAAAAACACCGGTACTCTCCACTACAACATCAACACCAAGTTCGCCCCAAGGAAGATCTGCCGGGCTCCGCTCTGCAAGCGCTCGAATGGGACGGCCATCAACGATCAGGGATTCATCGTTGTAAGTCACCTCAGCCGCGTATCGTCGGTGTGTACTGTCGTATTTCAACAGTGTGGCTAAGGTGCGGTTATCGGTTAGATCATTGACCGCCACCACATCAAATTCGTCCCCGCGACTCATCAGATTACGGAAAACAAGACGACCAATTCGACCGAATCCATTGATTGCTACCCGAATCGACACAGCAACCCCCTCTCAAAAAACGTCTGTGATAGGAATACCTCCAAGACTCGTTATCCGCCCGTTCAGCGATATATAATCTTGTCGGTTCAAAATCCTGCAGGTACCGTAAGAGCCTTTTCGATATCGCGGTGCCAATCCGAAACGGGCACACAACCTGGACGATATCTTTCTCGACACGGTAAATTTGGAGAAAAGAGTATAGTAATCTCTGCGGTTCTGAGATAGGGGTGGTCGAGTCAATGAAATGCTCAGATGGATCGAAAAATCGGTAATTCCTTTAACAAGTTTGTCATAATAGCCAGATGATCGCATTTCTCATCCGGTAATTTTTTTGCACTAAGATCAATTGGATTGGCCATGAACTTTCCCGAGGATCATTTTTCTGGGAGTACTGGGAATGCCGAGCACGATATGGATGGTCGTGAACACCTCATAGAGTCGTCACTGCCGCGGCTGTTCAGTGCATTCGACTTAGCCGTCGATCAGGGATTGGTTGATCCTGTTGTAATATTGATTGATTGTGAGGATACGGTCGGTGATCCGATTGCAAGGGGATGGGAAGGCAATGACGCGGTCGATGCGGCAATCATGTCAAATGTGATCGATGAGCGGACCTCGAGGGGTGATGAGAGGCCCACCACGATTCTAGTTAAAACCGTTTCCTTCTCTGATGGCCAACAGGAATTGCCTCGGTGGTTTCCCTACCTCTCAGACACTCTTACCAATGAACCCGCTATCGATGGTTTTTATGCAGTTGTGATCAGCTTTGGCGGTGCCGGTGTTTTCACCGTACCTATGTCTGCCCGACCTGGAGTGAGCGAACCGGAATCATCGAGGGAAAAACCGGGCGACTGATTGGCGTCCAAGAAGCCTGCTTTTAATTAAAGTGTTCCATTCGCATAGGATGATGCAGGCGGGGTAGTGGGGCGTTGTGAAACGGTGCTTTAACAGGTATATTTTTAGGGGGAAAAAGTGGGTTTTTTCCCCATAAAAAAGTTCTATTTCGTCCCACCTTACTTGCCTTGAGGGGTTTGATTCTTGGCTGAAAATTCTGACGATACCGCGGGTGACCTCGCTGATGAAATAAGTGGTAATGGCACTCCTGAATTGGGAAGCGTGATAGATCTTCCGATTGAGGAGGAGCTAAAGAACAGTTACTTGACTTATGCAATGAGCGTCATTGTGAGCAGGGCGCTTCCTGATGTTCGCGATGGATTGAAACCGTCACAACGAAGAATTCTTGTGGCCATGAATGACCTAAACTTGTCACCGGGTGCTTCCCGAATTAAGTGTGCAAAAATCTCGGGTGACACCAGTGGCAACTATCACCCGCACGGTGAAAGTGTTATCTACCCTACGCTTGTTCGGATGGCGCAAGAATGGAATATGCGGTATGTGCTTGTGGATAAGCAGGGTAATTTCGGTTCGATTGCCGGATTACCTCCTGCTGCGATGCGTTATACCGAAGCACGCATGGCGCCTCCGGCAGCTTTGATGCTTGACGATATCGGACTCGACACGGTCGATTTTCTTCCTACTTATGATGAGCGGCGTACAGAACCGACTGTGCTGCCGTCGAAGTTTCCCAACTTACTGGTCAATGGGGCCAACGGAATCGCAGTCGGCTATACAACATCAATCCCTCCGCATAATTTATCTGAGATTTGTGATGCAATCACTGCGGTCATCCATGACTCAGATATTTCTGTTGACCGGTTATTGGAGATCTGCCCGGGCCCTGATTTCCCGACCGGGGGAATTGTTTGTGGAAGGAGCGGTATCCGCAAAGGGTATCACACCGGACGAAGCACCATCACGCTGCGTGCACGAGCTGATATTGAGGAGTTTAAAAAAAATCGTTTTCGAATAATCGTTCGAGAAATACCTTTTCAGCAGGCCCGCGATCGAATCGAGGAGAGCATTGCTTCGTTGGTGCAGGGTGGGCGGATCGACGGAATATCCGCTGTACGAAATGAGAGTGATCTCAAAGAGCCGGTCCGGTTGATTATCGAGGTGAAGCGGGATGCTGATCCCGAGGTTGTTCTTAATCAGTTATATCAATACTCACAACTTCAGGTGACGTTCTCCCTGAACCTGCTTGTATTAGTGGATGGCAAGCCCTGCCCGCTTTCTTTCAAAGGCTTGATTGAGGAGTTTATTCGTCATCGGCTGAATGTCATTCGCCGACGCACCCAGTTTCTGCTAGCCAAAGCGAGAAACAGAAAACATACCGTTGAAGGCTTATTACTGGCGCATGCCAATCTCGATGAAGTGGTTCGAGTGATTCGAAGCAGTTCAACACAAGCAGAGGCCAAAGAGCGGTTGATGCAGATTGAATGCCCCGGTTCTTTGCTACAGCGTGCCTTGGGAGATGATGGTTTTTCGATCTATCAGGAGGAACATGGTGTTGCGGAAAATTACACACTGACTCCTGTGCAGGCAGATGCAATTTTAAAAATGACGCTCGGACAGTTAGTGAATCTGGAACAAGAGCGATTAGGGAACGAATTTGCGAAGCTGCTTGAGGACATCGCCGGTTATTTAAAAATTCTTTCCGACGAAAAGCATATCCTTAAAATCATTTGTGATGATCTGGCGGAGTTGAAGCGCAAGCATGGTGAGCCACGTCGGACAGAAATTTCAGGTAATGAAATTGGAAATGTTGACCTGGAGGATCTCATCACGGAAGAAACGATGGTTGTATCAATCAGCCACAGTGGGCGAATCAAGCGGACTCCGGCCAGTGTTTATCGAGCACAGCGTCGTGGCGGCAAAGGTCTTCGTGGGGCCCGAACTCAGGAAGAAGATCCGATCGAACACCTCTTTGTAGCAAGTACGCATGCATATTTACTTTTCTTCAGTAACCGCGGACGAGTTTATTGGCAAAAGGTTTACGATCTACCTGAATTAAGCCGCGACAGTCGTGGGAGAGCTGTAGTAAACCTTTTGAATCTAGCGCCGGATGAGCGAATTGCTGATTGCCGTGCCGTGCGCGATTTCGATCGCCCAGGTCATTTTTTAATGATGGCTACTGCGGGCGGATTAGTGAAGAAAACCAAGCTGGAGGCTTACAGTCGGCCTCGACAAGGTGGAATTATTGCGATCAAACTGCGTGAAGGAGATGAATTGGTAGATGTGGTCGTGACAAAACCGAATGATGAGGTGGTCCTATCGACTGCTAACGGAATGGCAATTCGGTTTAAAGAATCTGACGCGCGTCCCATGGGAAGAAACTCGAGTGGAGTTCGAGGAATTTCACTTGCCGCAGAAGACCGTTTGGTAGGTATGGTGGTCGCCCAACCGGAGGCCACGCTACTGACTGCCTGTGCCAATGGTTACGGCAAACGCACCCTGTTCGGCCCGGGGGAAGCGGTCGATCAATCAGATCGGGAAAACGAAGAGGGTGGTTCGACCAGTCGTTACAGAACACAGCGGAGGGGTGGTAAGGGAGTCCGTGACATCAAAACCACCTCGCGTAATGGTCCGGCGATTGGAATTACGCGAGTGACCGACGATGATGAGATTATGATCATGACCGCGCGCGGAAAGATTCAGCGTATCGCGGCTAGTGATATCGGAGTAATTGGCAGGAATACGCAAGGGGTACGCATTATGTCCATCGATGATGATGATGCCTTAGTCGCTGTCGTTCGCGTGCCGAAAGAGGAAAGTAATGGGGGTGCTGAACAGGAGGCGATTTCACATGAAACCAAATCGCCAGACGAATCTACGGGGGATGAGAATCCTGATACAACAAGTGTCGAATCGGAATCTCCAGAAGATTGAACAAGCTGTTCGACTGCTGTCCAAGAGAAATTTCTTGCCCCAAACTCTGCTTCACAAATTGAGAGTGTGATGCGTCACAATCTGGAAGGGGGTTCTGTTTGACACGCTCTGCACTGATTACTGGTATCACGGGGCAAGATGGAAGCTATCTAGCCGAGCTTCTGCTTGAAAAAAATTACGATGTACACGGGGTTGTGCGTCGTTCAAGTAGACAAAGTATGGAGCGACTCGGGGGTATTCTGCCAAGGATTACGTTGCATGATGGCGATCTGACTGATTCCAGTTCAATTTTACGTATTCTGGAAAAGTCAAATCCCGATGAAATTTACAACCTTGCCGCCCAATCGTTTGTCCCTGCAAGCTGGACGCAACCGATTCTTACCGGGAATATTACGGCCTTGGGTGTCACTCGAATGCTTGAAGCATTGCGGCACTTTAATCCCGTAGCAAAATTCTTTCAGGCAAGCAGTTCCGAAATTTTTGGTCAAGCATCGGACAAACAACAGTCAGAACAGACCACAATCCGACCTCGAAGTCCCTATGGTGTGGCAAAAGCATACGGTCATTTTATTACGATCAATTACCGAGAAAGCTATGATCTTTTTGCAGTCAGCGGAATTTTATTTAATCATGAATCGCCGCGGCGGGGCATCGAGTTTGTCAGTCGTAAAATTTCTCGTGCGGTTGCCTCGATTAAATTAGGGCTCCAGGACAAACTCTTTTTAGGTAATCTCGATGCGGAACGCGATTGGGGGCACGCGCGCGATTACGTCCGAGCTATGTGGATGATGCTTAATCAGGATCACCCGAAAGATTATGTCGTTGCCACTGGTAAAAAGCATACGGTGCGCGAAGTCGCGAAAATTGCGTTTTCTTGTGTAGATCTTGATTGGGAACAGTATGTTGAAGTGGATCCGGCACTTTATCGACCGGCGGAAGTTGATGCTTTATGTGGTGATGCTTCGCTCATCGAGAACGAATTAGGATGGAATACGTCGATTGGACTTGAGGAATTAATCCGGGAGATGGTTTTAAGTGATTTAAAAATTCTCACTGTGTAGCAGCAACAATTTAGATTTGTCGTGGTCGAGTCACCTGGAAAGTCGCACTACTGAGTGGTTATCATACCCACCGTGTTATTACAAATATGAGCTTATTTACCTCTGGATCGCGAGAGTTACTTTATGAAAATCGCCGTCATCGGAACCGGATATGTTGGCCTCGTAACAGGGACCTGTTTTGCGGAGAGTGGTAACGATGTGGTTTGTGTTGATATCGACCAGAAAAAAATCGAGCGCTTGCGCAACGGCGATGTGCCTATTTACGAACCCGGGTTAGGTGAGTTAATCGATCGGAATATCGCATCCGGGCGGCTTCAATTCACAACTGCCGTCTCAGTTGCCGTCCCACCAGCGCAGTTGGTTTACCTTGCGGTAGGGACTCCAATGTCTGAGTCTGGAGCCGCAGACCTTACCGCCCTGTGGGCAGTTGTCGATTCGATTGCACCGTATCTCAATGAAAATGCGATTACCGTCACTAAGAGCACTGTTCCTGTCGGCACAAATGCACAGATTTTTTCCCGACTTAAGAAAAATTTGGGCCGGGACTGTCGCGTCGCAAGTAATCCGGAATTTCTTAAAGAGGGGGCGGCTATTGATGATTTTATGAAGCCGGATCGGGTGGTGGTCGGAGTACGTAGTGCAGAAGATGGAGAGATTCTCCGGCGACTCTACGCACCATTTCTCCGCACAGAAAAACCGTTTCTTACGATGTCACCTGAAAGTGCCGAAATGACAAAATATGTTGCGAATGCTTTGTTGGCCACCAAGATAAGTTTCATTAACGAAATGTCGAGGATATGTTCGGCGATGGACGCAAATATTGACGACGTCCGACGGGGTATCGGCCACGATAGTAGGATTGGTTTTGCATTTCTATTTCCTGGTGTCGGTTACGGCGGGAGCTGTTTTCCAAAAGACGTGCGAGCGTTGGATTATCTAGCAAAAAGCAAAAATGTCGATGCGCAAATATTGCAGGCCGTTGATCGGGTAAATGGCGTGCAAAAAGAACTGGTACCGCAACTGATTAAACAACACTTTGACAATCAGCTCGCCGGGAAAAAAATCGGGATCTGGGGTTTGGCCTTCAAACCTAAAACGGATGATATACGAGAGGCTCCAGCACTGGTGCTGATTGATCGCCTCTTGGATTCTGGATGTGAACTGTCTGTCCATGACCCGGAAGCCATGAGCAATGTTTGCGAGAAGTATGGTGATCGTTTGAATTATTTTGATCGTCAATTGGATGTACTGAATAATGCAGACGCCCTCGCGATCATGACTGAGTGGGGTGAGTTTCGAACACCCGATTACGCAGAGATGAAGGCTAGAATGAAACAGGCGGTGGTGTTTGATGGGCGGAATATTTTTAATGGAGAGCAGATGCGATCCGCCGGGTTCACGTACTACTCTATTGGTCGTCCGACCGTGGACGCATCCGCCAGTTAGCATAACCGGTTAATCAATTTTTGATTGCGCTTACCCCATCGACCTTTTACCAAGGATGTCCGAAGGCTTACGAATCAGCCATTTTAGTAATGCCGGAAGAAATAACAGGTCACCGATAAGCGCTCCTCCTATCGTCACACATGCCATCATCGAAAACATTCGGTGAGTGGGAAGTGGACTGATTAGTAGTGTGGAAAATCCTGAAATCAGGATTAGAGTCGTAATCACCAAAGCGCCGCCAACACCAAAAAATGTGTTGCGTATCGCCGATTCGATGTCGATTCCCTTTGCCACTTCCTGACGAAAACGAGTTAAAAAATGGATCGAATCATCGACTGCGATACCGATACAAACTGCAAGAGCACATACACTCACAATGGCCAAATTCTGATCTGTAGCCACGAGGAGGGCACCGGTCAACGCTAAGGGAAAAAGATTTGGGATGATGGTAACGAGACCGATTCTCCACGACCGATAAAAAATAACCATCACCAAAAGGATAATGATTGATGCCGTTCCCAGGCTGGCGACTAGATCATAGACAATCAGTGAGACATCCTTCGATGATTTTAACGGTATTCCACTCAGCGTAAGTTGTAGTCCTGAGTATTCATCTTGCAGGCCTTTTAGTTTTTCTTTTAGTCTGGCAAACACCGGTGTATAGACCGCGGCGCCCAGGTCCTGCGTACGGATGTAAATCTGAATCTGGTTGCGAGCCTGATTCAGCAAAATGTTGCGTATACTCGGTGAAAGTAACTCTACGTAATCCATGGAGTCTGTGGGAGATTTTCGTCCCAGGGAATCCAAAAGAGATTGAATCGATAGAGGATGGCGGAGTAAGGGCTCGCCAGATAAAAAATCTTCAATTTTTCTGATAACTTCCAAAAGATGAACGTCCGTTTGTGTACTGGATGTTGGAAATTCACCCGTGACCTTTACAAAATCAATTCCGCCCATTGACTGATTGCAGTGTTTCAGAGCGAGGGTGGCCGGGCTGTCCGCTGGCAACGCGTTGATCGTGCGGGCGTCCGGTTTAAGAGACAACGAGACGGTTATGCATAGAATGGTCAGTAAAGCACTCAGGATGCTGATTGTGCGAAAGTGCGAAAGAATAAAATCTAACAATCTATGAAATTGCTTGATTTCAATCGGACGGCGGTTGATGCTGCTATGACTGACGTATTTACCAAGGCTGGATATTGCAAGAGCAGGTATGATCGTCAACACGGCAACAAATGTCACTAAAACCCCCACGCTGCAGGCGAGACCGAAATCCTTAATCGGAGTTGAACGGGCAAGAATTAAAGAGCCAAATCCGACCGCAGTCGTAATCGACGTTAGCAGGCACGCCACACCGACCCGCGATATGGATTGATGCAGCGCTTTTAATCGAGAGTAGTTGCCCTTCCAATGTTTCCGAAAGACCACTATCAGATGGACGCCGTCAGTAAGCCCCACCATGGTGATTAATACGGGTAGCACTACGGACGTTAAGTCATTGCTTTGAATCGAAAGCCATTGTAGGGCCCCGGATGTCCAAAACATGCTGATTGCCGGTACCGCACCGACGATCAGGATCGTGGCGAAATCTCTAAACAGTGCGGTCGCGATAAAAAATACTAACACATAGCTAATGATCTGAAATTTCTGATGATTAGTGCGAAATGCCTTTTGGGCAGCTAGAAAGAGCGGAACGCGCCCAGTAAGGCTGATATCGATATTTGCGCCGGGAAATTCAGCGACGGACGTCTGACAATTCTGAATAAGGTTATCAGTGCAATCTTCATCATGGCCAATTTTCATCCAGTTATAACGAACCGGGATCAATAGCGTTGTGGCATCGGGAGAAACCAGTTGGCCGTAAATCAGAGGGTGTTTCAGGACGCGCTCTCTGGCTTCCTGATACTCCGATTTATCGGCTGTATCCTCAGGAAGCCACGCAGGTGGCAAGCCAAACATATTGAGTGGGGGTATGTCCTCGATCCAGAACAAACTGTGAATCGAGGGTAGTGTTTCCGCACTGGCAACCAAATTTCGTATTGCCTTGATGGTATCCGGCGCAAATAAATCGGGGGAACGGATCACCAGAAAACTGTCCGCACGGTCCGGAAGAAATAATTCATCGCCCGTAGAGGCGTTTGTGATTTCGAGATCTTGTAGCGGGATGTGAGCGGCCCCAGGCCTTGGCGATACACTCGGCCAAAGAGCAAGTAGGCTGGTAATCAGAATGACTGCCCAAAGCGTTTTAGGGTGTCCGATAACCCAATCGGCATAACGTGTTACTAATCGCACAATAATCTAAATGAAATTCTGATTAAGCATTCGCTTCAGACAGTCACCGCTCATTTGTTGTTGAAGCGTTAAATCTATTGCAACTGGTCCAATAGCCTGCGGAGATCTTCTTGCTGTTTCTCTTCGGTGAGCGCGGCGGAAATATAATCAGAGGTTTCCTGTAGGCTGATTTGTTGATCTTGATTGCGATCGACCTTTGCAAATGCAAATCGGCGGAAAGATTCTCCGACTTCATCTCGTTGCACTCGAGAGTCACGATCGAGGTCCCATTTTAACATCCATTCCGTGGCCAACTGATCGGCTCGAGTGCGTTGAATTTTTTTATCGACCTCTGCTCTTTCGATTTTGGCTTTGTCATGATCGGGATTGTGTGGAACGGATACTTCAAAAAAGGCAATCATCATCTCTTCCCAACTCTGATCTCCCCAGCGAACAGTGGACGTTGCATCTGGATTTGTGACATTGCTAGTTGAATTGTCAAAATGTGCGATGCATTCGATCTGTTTGATATTGTTCAGAGGAAGCGGTTCGGCAAGCCGGTAAACGTGCTGCCAGTTGAAATCGTACTCAGGAACATCTAAAAGAATATTTTCTTGATTTGTCTGATTATGCTCGGTGACTCGAAATGATTTGCCTCGAAGGTGCATGTGCGGAGTAAGTGCGGTTAGTTTTGCATTTTCCGGAAAATTTTCCAGTGTGGAATCAACACGATAATTACTGTCTCCGGGCGGGATTTTGAAATGACGATTTGCAGAGATAAGTGTCATCACTTCTTCGACCACATTATCTGAATTGGTAAAAATCAAACCGATTTTTGTCTGATCCTCCTGAACAGAACCGTTTGGCGTGTAGTGCATCTGAAAAATCAATCGACTGCCAGCCGGAATCTTTCGAGCTTGGCCTGGTTTTAAGGGAGTAATTCGTTGGCCTGGAACATATGCAGCCAGCCACCCGTAGTTATCTGGATTTTGCTGGCCTGGAGCACTGATAAATACGATCGCGTGATGCACGACACTCCGATTTCCCGGAACGACTTCCGCGGCAGTGACCCATCGATCCTGCGTAAATTGTGGGTCAACGACAAAATACTGATATTCCACAGTGCCGTCTGCAGGAACTGTAAAGGGTGTTTCTCTCATCGGCAATGTTAGATCAGGCGTCGCACCAATCTGCCACCCAGATACCGGTACCCGGTTTGGCGGTTCATATTCTTCTGCGCCTTGCGGACAACCATCTTTGATCCAACGGGCGACATGATCGCGATCCTCGGAGCTCATTTGCCTTGCATTAGAGAACGAACCATACTCGGGGTTCGCATGCCAAGGAGGCATACGACCTTGCTCAATCACCTCGCCAATAGTTTCTGACCACGCCGCAACATCATCGTAATCGGTTAAGGCAAACGGACCAATTTCTCCCTCTTGGTGACACTCCACGCAGTGTTTCTCAATAATAGTCGCGATTCGATTCTGATAAGTCACATCGCCTGAGTGCTTCTGTACTGAATAATTCCTGCCAATAAAACAACCCACAGCCTCGGTGCGAGGAACTGTGACCGAATGGCCCTGTCGCAGTTGATCGAGAGCCGCACTTAGATACTCCCTCGTAGCAGATTCGCGTGCATAGCCAACTCCATATTGATCATCAATACGTCCCTGATAAAGAACTTCACCTCGACGGTCAACGATCAAAGCTTCGGGAGTACGTTTTGCATCCAATGCTGACGCAAGCTTCCCGTCCAGGTCCTTATAGATTGGAAAAGAAATCTTGTTTGATTGAACGAATGTTTTAATCTCCTCCAACGTATCCTGACTGTTGGAATCCACACCGATCACGGCGGCCACATCCTGGTATTTCTCCGAAATCTGTCCGATCTGCGGTAGGTAAATTTTCACAAGTGGACACTCGGTACCTAAGAAGATGACTACCAGGTACGGTTTTTTTAGGATTGAACCGAGGGTAATCTTTTCGCCGCTGGATTTCGCAAGGGCGTGCGATTCGAGATCATTTGTTTGCTGGATTCGGGCTTCCCGTGCGATTACTGAGACGGGCATAAATGTTAGGCCTATCGCTACCGCGATGAGCGTAACAGTTGCGAGGCGAAAAGCAGGTACTACCATAAGGTTAACGAACGTGCGTAGTGTTGACCGTCAAGCAAAGAATCCATATTCAGTATATCCATTCGCAACTGGATCGATAAGACAATCAAGTTCGCAAGTTTGATCAAAAATACTCACCGACTATTCACAATATTTTCCGAGCAACATTTTTGCGGTTTTCGCCATTTTGTCTCGGGATGATTTAGGTGACAAGATTTCAGCATGTTCACCCAAGGACAACACTCGCGGAATTATTTCTTCTTCGTAAGCCGCCTCAATTTCGATAACCACTGATTGGTCTTTTTGTTCACGGACTCGCTGTTGTGGATGTTTTAAAATTTCCGCCGCTAGCTCCGCATATTGGTGTGTGACGCGAATACGGAACTTTTTCGGTTTGTTATTTCGAAAAATGCCGATGCTATTGTCAAAATGTGCATCCGGATCAAAATCTCGCTGAGGTACGAATCGACGGTCTAGGAATGCAACAGCTGTTATACGATCCAATTTGAATGACTTAATCGTTCCTCCCGGATGCGTCTGATCGTTGGTGGAAGGTCCATCTGCGGCCAGAATATAAATGCTTCCGTCGAACAGGCAAATCGCATGAGGGGCTATAACTCGACGAGTTGCCCCATTTTTTCCCAGTCCCTGGTAACGAATTTGGATGAGGCGATGTTCAAACGTCGCTCGATTAAGCGAAGAGAGGATGCCCTCTTTTTTGGTGTAGTTGCCTGGACCACGCCCTCGAACAATCAGCCCCGCCCGCTGCCGATCCAAATGTGCTAGGACTTCCGGGGACGTACTATCGCGCATTCGTTCCCAGAGACGTTGAATCCCATCCCAGTACGGTGTCCCAGCCAACGGATAAAGCAGTTCTCTTCCCGCCGAAAATGCGAGTAACTCAACGACACCAATTGGCAGACGCGGGATCTTTCGCCGGGTTTTATCAAGGACCCAGATTTTAGGTCGCTCAGGATTTGCCGTATCATGCTGCTCAATGGGATAACCTAATTGTCGCCAATGTTCCAAATCCCTCTTAATGGTTTTTTCATGCAGTGACGAAAGTCCCAGCGATTCAATAACCTGGTCTCGAATTTCACGGGTTGTCAATCCAAAACGCGAATTTTCGAGTAACTCTAGAACCTTAAACTGGCGGGCTGTTTGCTTTCCCCGCTGCATCGATGGGGCCATCAATTATCCTTTATGCATGAGCAAATTATAAAACAATAAAATTTTAAATTGTTTTTACTCAAAAAGGAATTGGTTCGGATTCAATCGTTCAGACTGCGGCGGTTTTTTTGAGAATTTTTGTCGCGCTTCGGATTCGATAGGTGACTGTCGATCGAGCGATACCAAGACTGGATGCTATTTCTCTGTGACTTTTTCCTTCCAGCTGCATGTTAATTAAAATGTGAAATTTTTGGGGTAGCGCTGAAATAGCTTGTTGACATGCGTCGCGTTCGAGAACATCAGTATCGCAAGATTGGCCATCACCGGAGGTTCGGCTGGGAGCAATCAGGTTATTTTCTACTCGGTCGTTCTCCGGGTCATTAGATGAAGACCATAGATCGCTAGTCACACGAATTCTATTTTTTTGTGTCCGAAGATGACTAAGAATTAAATTTTTAAGAATCGTGCCGACCCAGGTGGAAACTGCGCTTTTGTCATGTTGCCATCGTGTCAGGATGCGATCTTTGGTCCGTGCCACGCGCATCAGTGTTTCTTGGACAAGATCTTCGGCTAGTTGGTATCGCCCGACCTCGCTGTGAGGGATTCGACTGAGTGCCAATCCTTTCAGCTTCGGATACAACCGTTCGGCAAGAGTGGCAAACGCAGACTCTTCACCCCCGTAAAACGCTTCGATCAAGGAGGAATCGGTTCTCGAATCGTCATGGTTTGAAAATGTAGCTCGCATCGTTAATTTCTCCCTGGGTTTTCTTTGCTGTTCTTTAGTTTCGCGACCGGGTGGACACGGTTGGTCCAACGGGAGAAAAGAAGTCAAAATAAAAAAATATGTGGTTTTTCTGTGTAAATTTTGATCCCCTCGGACCTGCAGCCTGTCTTTTTCAGTATGAAATCCGAAAATAAGGCTTGAGATTTTTTCTTTTCATCTCCTCGGAGAGTCATCTTGGGAAATTCAAAAATGACGCCGATCGATACTGATGAAGATCGGCGATTCAATAACGTCAAACCAACCGCTTGGCAAAATCGTGTTCCCTCTGGACGCTACGATCTAGTAGTGATTGGTGGAGGTACAGCAGGATTGGTGAGCGCCGCTGGTGGGGCCGGTCTTGGTGCCCGAGTCGCTTTGATTGAATGCGATGCTCTTGGGGGAGATTGCCTTAATACCGGATGTGTCCCTTCTAAAGCATTGCTTCAGTCTGCGCGGGTTGCTGCAGCATTTTCTCAAGCTTGGCACTACGGTGTTCAAAGCGATTCAGATCCGCAGGTCGATTTTCCTACAGTGATGCAGCGAATGAGAAAATTACGTGCAGAAATCAGTGAGAATGATTCCACCGAACGATTCTCTCGACTCGGGGTCCATGTATTTTTCGGCCGAGCAGCATTCACCGGGCCCAAATCGGTATCAGTAGATGGTACTCAGATTGCATTTAAGCGGGCAATCCTTGCGACCGGAGGCAGCCCCCATGTTCCACCGATGAAAGGTATTGAAACTGTTAATGTGCTAACAAGTGAAAGTGTATTTGACTTAGAGACTCTACCACGCCGACTCGGGGTCATAGGCGGCGGGCCGATCGGCTGTGAAATAGCACAAGCCTTTGCTCGCTTCGGCTCGGAGGTGACATTAATTCATTCAAAAAAATCGGTTCTACCCCGGGAGGATCCGAATGCGGCGGCAATCGTTATGGAAGCCCTTGAGAGAGACGGCGTTAAAGTTATATGCGAAGCGACCAATGTCAGTGTTCAGCGACAACCGTCCGGTGTACGAATTTCTGCCGATCAACCCAAAAATAATTTATTCTTTGATGTCGATCGAGTCTTACTCGCCACGGGGCGTAGGCCCAACATTGACGGCCTAAATCTCGAAGCTGCCCAGGTACACTACGACAGCGATCGGGGTATCGATGTCGATGATCGTTTGCGGACATCCAATCCCCGCGTTTATGCTGCAGGGGATGTCTGCTCGAAATTTCAGTTCACGCACGCTGCTGATGCTTTGGCCCGCATTGCCCTGGGAAATGCACTTCTAGGGCTCCGAGGACGCGCGAGCAAACTACATATTCCCTGGTCCACCTACACCTCTCCTGAAATCGCGCAAATTGGTATCCAACCCTGGTCAGCCGCAAAGGATGGAACAGAATTTGACTCATTCACGCAATATTTTAAAGATGTTGATCGGTGTATCCTTGACGGCGAAACTGAGGGATTTGTCAAGTTATATGTGCGCCGACACTCTGATAAAATCATCGGGGCAACGGTGGTGGGTCAACATGCGGGGGAACTCATCGGATTCGTGTCGCTTGCAATGACAAACCGGATTGGATTGAAAAAAATGGCTGGGACAATCTTTCCCTATCCGACAAAAAGTGAAGTCTTTCGGCGACTCGGAGACCAATACAATCGCACGCGCTTAACACCGGGAGTCAAAGGGCTAATTTCGCGGTGGATATCTTGGCGAGGATGAGCACCGCGTCGTTTTATGGTTTCAATGATGGGAATCTTTGAGCAATGATACGTCTTAGAATTGTAGCGCTATTTTTTTGTTTTGCCGGATTCTCTGATCCGGTTGAATTATTAGCTGTAACAGAGAAATCTCCTGATTTGCTTCGAGTAAGTGGATGCGCAGACCGACCCGGCACCGGAAAAAAAATTGTGTTGGTATCGGGAGATGAAGAATATCGTTCCGAAGAGGTTTTGCCACAATTAGCAAAAATTCTCGCGCTTCAGCATGGTTTTGACTGCGTTGTGCTTTTCGCTATCAACCCAGAAACCCAAAAAATCGATCCGAACTTTAGACATAATATTCCTGGACTAGATCATTTGCGAGACGCGCAGGCGATGGTCATCGCAACTCGGTTCCGAGATCTTCCGGATTCGCAAATGGAAGAAATTGATCAATTCCTACAACGCGGTGGTCCGGTTGTTGGTATGCGTACGGCAACCCACGGATTTAATGTTCCGGTGGGTAAACCATATGCTCACTACGGGAACGGGTACCAAGGAGAGAGAAAATTCTGGCAGGGCGGATTTGGACGCGCGATTTTGGGAGAAAAATGGATTTCGCATCACGGAAATCATGGACAGGAAAGTACTCGGGGGCTAATCGCTGATGGGGCTCGCCAAAGCCCTATTATTCGAGGAATCAAAGATGGAGACATTTGGGGACCGACAGATGTTTATGAAGTAAGACTGCCCCTTCCAGGTGACAGTCAAGTTCTAGTCTTTGGCCAAGTGCTATCCGGAATGAAACCCACTGACCCTCCAACTATTGGGGAAAAAAATAATCCACTTATGCCGATCGCGTGGACAAAAAGTTATCGAGTCCCCGGGATCCAAAGTCGTACCGGTAAGGTTTTTAATGCAACGATGGGTTCATCAAATGACTTCTTGTCAGAGGGCTTACGGAGATTAATTGTCCAGGGAGTTTTTTGGGTATGTGGAATGGAGACATCAATTCCTATGCAAGGTTTGCGTGTCGATCTTGTGCCACCCTATGATCCGAGTGACTTCGGATTTAGAAGTGATGAGGCTTGGGCTAATGAAAACCTTCAACCCGCGGATTTTCGTAAGCCATGAGTCTTTACTGCGCGAGTGGATCTGTCGATGGAGTAATTGCCACCGAGCAATTGCAACGACTCTTATTTGATGCTTTCAATCAAATCGGTCGGCGAGAACGGGTGGTAGTAGTGCCACCTGATTACACGCGGGTACATAGCCAAGCCGGTGCCATTACGTGCTTGTCCCACCAGTTCTATGGCGAACATTTAATGGATGTGCTCCCGGCACTGGGAACCCATTTTCCCATGGAAGAATGGCAAATAGATCGCATGTTCCCCACGTTACCAAAGTCATTAATCCGCACACATCGTTGGCGCGACGACGTAGTCACTATCGGGGAAGTGCCTGCTAGGTTTGTCAGTGACGTTACAGAAGGAATTTATCGCAAGCCGTGGCCAGTGCAAATCAATCGATTGCTGTGGGAAGGACAGCACGATTTAATTCTATCTGTTGGACAAGTCGTTCCTCACGAAGTGATAGGTATGGCGAATTTCAATAAAAATATTTTTATCGGAACAGGCGGCGAGGCAGGAATCAATGAAAGTCACTTCATCGGTGCTGCATATGGCCTGGAGAGAATGATGGGTCGCGCAGATACACCTCTACGCAAAATACTTAATTATGCCGAGCAGCATTTTTGTAGCCATCTTCCCATCCTCTATGTGCTTACAGTAGTTGCTCCAGATAACGAGGGAAATCCCGTGCTTCGTGGGTTGTTTGTCGGAGATGACCCCGAATGTTTTCATCGAGCATGTTCCCTTTCCGTCGAATCAAATTTTCAGCGACTTGATCGCGAAGTGCATACGGCGGTCGTATATCTGGATCCGGAGGAATTTCAAAGCACCTGGCTAGGAAATAAGGCTATCTACCGTTCGCGAATGGCGCTGGCCGATGGGGCCCAGTTAATCATTTTAGCGCCCGGTGTAAAGACTTTTGGAGAGGATCCGAAAATTGATGAATTGATTCGAAAATATGGTTACCGTCCAACACCCGAAATTCTACAAACATTGGAGTCTGCGGACGATCTAAGAAATAATCTGGCGGCAGCTGCTCACTTAATCCACGGTTCTCCGGAAAATCGTTTCGATGTCATATACTGCTGCAATGATCTATCACAAGAAGAGGTTGAATCCGTTGGCTATCAATACGCGGATCTTGGGCAGATGCTAAAAAAATACGATCCCGATCTTCTGACAGACGGGTGGAATCAGATCGATGGTCAGGAAGAGATTTTTTTCATTCGCAATCCGGCCCTGGGTTTGTGGGCCTGCGACGCAAAAATACCGTGATGCATGGTGATATGAAAACGGACAGGAGCATGGTGATGAGGTTGTTCGTCTTAGGTCAATTCCCGAATAAAATGCCATATCAACTGTTACGGTATCTGTTGGTGGGGGGGCTGATATTCTTCGGTTGGCACGCAAATTTAGCGGCCCAGCCGGCAGCGAAAAATGCGTTCAAGCAAATGGACCAATTCTTCCGATCGACTTACAGCCTCGCTCGGGAGCAAACTTTGAAAAATGCTGGACCGATCATTCACGTTCAAAGTGAGGATTTAACGCTACTATACAAAGGCGAAATGGTAGCCAGCGCGACGCCTACGCAAGGCTATCGAACGCTAACTACTGTGTCACATATCACATTATCAATTTTTCTATTGCTGGAGCCCTACGGCGAGGGCGCGATTTCTGAGGATCGTCTTAATAGACTTCAACAGCTGCGAAACCTTGCGGAGACTGTTCAAAGCAAATTAACTTCCCGGCTGTCAGAAAATCTAGAACTAGCCGGAGCGCAGCATCAGGTGATTGGTGAATCCTTGTCTCTGATAAAAAAAATCGTTGCTGAAAAGAAATGGGCGGAAAGGGATCTGGATGCATTTTTAGACACCGTTAAGCCGCAGATCCTGCAAAACGTTAAACTTGCGGCCAAATTCCGAATTGACCACTTTCATCATCAAATCGAAATTTGGAAACAAAAAATTTCCACCGAAGACTGGAGTCGTTTGCATGTTGTTGTTTCCGGAGCAGCTATGCCTAGGAAGAATAATATAGCGGTGCAATATTTTTCCAAACTCCTGGGCGTGCGGGGAGAGGGTGCTAAAATCATCTACGCTGAATCCGTGTTTCAGCAGAAAAGAGCCATGGAAATATTGGGTACTAGTCTGCTTGATGCCCAAATCGGTAAAGGGTACTTCAGTGACCCCTGGCGGATGCACCGAGATTTGCTCGGGAATGCCGCCGCAGTTTACCTGGATGGGCTATCCCTATCCCTGCCAGAATAACTGTTGGAGTGATGATCCTTTTGCGAACTGACTGATAGTTTTTTTCAACTTATCCGATATTCGTTCGAGATAGTTTCCGTTGCTTAACTTTTGCTGTGAGGACTACATGCCTGCACAACCTACTGATTGTACAATCGCCAATACACCCTACTTGCGTTTGATTGATCGAGGTGGTTGGTCTTTTGTGCAGCGAACAACAGGGGTGGGCGTAGTGGCTATTATTGCCGTCACCAACGAAAACAAATTATTACTGGTAGAGCAATATCGACCTCCATTAAATCAATCAGTCCTGGAGTTGCCGGCGGGAATCGTCGGTGACCTTACCTCTCAGCCGAGAGAAAGTCTGGAGCATGCTGCACAACGGGAACTGATGGAAGAAGTAGGCTATCGGGCGGCGACGTGGTCAGAATGGGTAACGGTAGCCTCATCGGCAGGACTGACGGATGAATGCGTAACAATTTTTTTCGCAAAGGATCTAGAAAAAATTGGTCCTGGCGGCGGAGATGGCAATGAAAAAATAATCGTGCATGAGATACCGCTCTCACAAATTGATGATTATCTCGATCAGCGAGTGAGAACGGGAACGGTCTTGGACGGCCGAGTATATGCCGCCATTTACTTCCTGCGAGCAAAAACAAAATTGTCGTTCTAGCCAGATATTTCATCAAACCAGCTGTTCAATGCGCTCTTGCTCGATAAAAACCGCCGTTGTCTTTGAGGATCAACACTTGATCGTGTTTGAAAAAGAAGCGGGATTGCTTTCCCAGCCCGGTTTGGGAGTCGCACAGTATGATTCACTTCTCTCGCGTAGCTTATTAGATTGGCCCTCCGCGCGGATTGTGCATCGGCTTGATCGAGATACCTCGGGCTTGATTGTTTTAGCTCTCGATACTGAGACTCATCGAAAATTGAGTGCTGAATTTTCAAATCGACGGGTAGAAAAAATTTACCTCGCACAAGTTGCCGGTCGACCGAATGAGAGATCTGGCAAAATTAATGCTCCAATTCGGAGAAAATCAAACCGCCCCCCCCGCTATTGTGTCGATTTTACCAACGGAAAAGATGCAATTACTCATTGGGAGGTCGACTCGACCGATGGAGCTACAACACGTGTCACTTTACGCCCGATTACCGGACGCAGCCATCAACTACGGGTCCACATGGAATATGTTGGCCATCCCATCTTAGGTGACCCCCTATATGGCACGGAGCGGTCCCGAGGTGAAAGCACACGCCTGGGGTTGCATGCAACCGGTCTCGCGTTTCGGCATCCCCATACAAAAAAATGGATGCAATGGACATCGCCCGATCCGTTTTAATCGGGTAAGTCTGTTATATGGCGTCGTCTTCGTCTTGCGGACAGCGCGAATCTGATTCGGCTTCGAATTGAAGTGTTACGTGTTCAATTTCAAATTGATCTGCGACTGTTTTCCGAAGTTCTTTGAGTACTTGGTTGAATTCACAGCCTGGTTGCACCACAACGTGTGCGGTAAGGGCTGTTTCCGTGGTGCTCATCGCCCAGATATGAAGATCGTGAATGGAAATGACAGCAGTATGTGATCGCAGTAAGTAATTAACTTTCTCTGGATCGATGCGTGGTGGAACCGCATGTAGTAACAACGCGGTGGAATCGCGAAATAGACTCCAAGTGCTTACAAGAACCACCGCTGCTACCACCAGCGATACGGTCGGATCAATCCAATTAACTGGATAGATTTTGGTCATTAGGCCTGCAAAAACTACACCAAGTGAGACTCCTGCATCCGCTGCCATATGCAGGAAAGCACCTTGAATATTAATATCGTTCTTCCTGCCTCGAAGAAACAACAGCGCCGTGAGTAGATTAATAAAAACTCCCACTCCCGCTACGGCCATGATTGTATTACCAGCGACTTGCACAGGATGTGAAAATCGCTCGATCGCTTCCCAGGCAATGGCGCCCACAGCAATCAGAAGTAACAGTGCATTGAGAAATGCGGCCAGGATAGATCCACTTCTCCAACCATAGGTCCGTCGTGTGGAGGGCGGTATCTTACTGAGTCGATAACCGGCCCAGGCTAATAGCAGCCCCAATACATCACTGACGTTATGGCCGGCATCCGCCAGCAGGGCGAGGGAATCTACTGCAAGTCCATATGAAACTTCGACGGCGATATAGATCAGATTCAGGCCAATGCCGAAGGTAAAGGCATAGGTATAATTGGGCGGCCCATGACTGTGGTCCGACCCGTGGTTATGGTGATGACCCATTAATGTATCCTCGCACCACCACGCCTCATGCCGCGGCTTCTTCCTGCAAGTACTCTCGTGGCTGGTAGAACCAGGCGACAATCACAAACAAAACGGCAGTGACCAACATTAATTGTGCAAAGAACCAGAAGTAGGCCGCGCCTGAAAGATTTTCCCCGCCGCCTATAGAAACGTCCATGGAAAAGTCTTCCTGTGCCGCTGAAGTTGCTGCCCGACTATCTTCAGCAGCGCGAAGCGAACCGATCTGCTCCCGACGACGATCAAGCCAGGTTTTTTCTGGGTGTAGTGATGCGAAAAGGTCACCACCTACTGATGCGGCGATTCTTTTTTCCTCTTCTGTCTGGACATTACGAACAACCGTCAAATGCACGTCATCAACTGTATACGGAATGCCATCTTGTCCGTGACTACTGATCAAAAAACGTTTATTATTTTTGAGATCATACGACAATGAATTACCCCACTGGTCGCGGGTCGTGCCGACCAGCTCGGATCCGATATCATCGAGGGGCAGCGTTTGATTTTCCTCCCAATGATTCAATATCTTTTGAAATGCGACCTGAAGTCGATCATTTTCAGGAGTCCTAACTTCGATTACCTCTCCACGGGAATTAAACAGCACAGCCGAGGGGGAAGATGGCTTAAGTTCTCCTGTTTGCGAAAGGGTAATCAACAAACCTCCATCGCTTTGTGGTTCGGCAGAGAATCCGTCCTCGCTTGCACCAGCAGCCAGTTGCTTGGCATCTAGGGTACCATCCTCTTGAAATGCATTTTGTACAAGTCGAGTTGCTGGAGCAGTTCCCTCGGGCACGATGATGTAACTATTTACCGCTGCTGTGAAAAAATTTCCGAGAGATACACTCATCAGGAATAACGCCATAATGACTGATTTCATCTTTCGCGGCGCTTGAGTATAGCTGAATTCAAGGCATGTGATGGATACCATTACCTCCGCAGCGGTCAGCAAAGCATAGGCAAATATCTGCCATCCGATGGAGGGATGTGCTCCTGAATCAATCCGCTGTTGCGCAACGGCAACAGTTGCAAACGCACCCACCATCACAAACAAACCGAGCGATATTTTCCGCATCGGTGTGAGAGGAAATACTTTATCAATGATTGGATACACCACAAATTGAAAAAGTGGGATGAACGCCAAGATCAAGATCGGATTGACTGCCTGAATCTGAGATGAAAGCCAGGTAATCCCGAGCCAACGACGGTCCATGTCTTCGGCTTGGAGCACCCAAGATGATCCCATTTGATCGAACAGGGCCCAGAACACAGCAACAAAAATATAGATAATTAATAGCTTTCCGATGGCGGATAGACCTTCGCGACTGAATGTTTCACCAAAAAATGCCTGTCTTCCTCCAGGCGGCACGTGAATAAATACCTTACGCCCCATCCAGAATACAACCGTCGCAAGTGCCATCAGCACACCAGGAATTCCGAATGCCCAGTGCGGCCCGTACCACTCGAGCAACCAAGGGGTCAGTAGTGTTGAAATGAAGGCCCCCATGTTGATGGAAAAATAAAACCAGCCAAATACTTTCGTGAGAAGAAAACTATTAGTTTTTCCAAACTGATCTCCCACGTGAGCAGATACACAAGGCTTAATGCCCCCAGATCCGATAGCGATTAAGAACAGACCCGCAATCATCCAGTGCATAGGCACACCCTGATAGCCCATCACGGCAAGCGCAGCATGTCCAAGGCAATAAACAATCGAAAGTGAAAGAATCGTGTGATATTTTCCAATCACAATGTCCGATAGCAGAGCCCCGAAAATCGGGAAAAAATAGACAGCTGAATTAAATAGATGGACGTATGCCGTTGCCTCCGCATCCGACATCGTATCGCCTACTCTAGATCCCTGCATCAAGACGAGATATTGAGTCATAAAAATGATCAAAATCCCTTTCATTCCATAGTAGCTGAAACGCTCGGCTGCCTCGTTGCCGATGATGTAAGGAATGCCTCCCGGCATCTTGGTGGTCGGTTCTGGGGCGGTGCGATAGGTACTTTCAGTCATGGAATTTCTCCGACATTCCCTGTCGTTTTTACTCGATATTCTGGGCAGACAAATAAACCAGTTATGCTGTCAGTATCCCAGACGTGGCATTGTTGGGGCAAGCACCCCATATCCGATCTTCCCGAGAAACATGCATTAAAAAACATGCGGGTCAAAATTCAGTCGCCCATCAGCAGCGGAAACGGTGTAAAACAGAAAACGGGGATCAAAAGTGAAACGAGACCCAAGGCATATCGCCAGGGCCCAAGTTTGACGCGATCATCCGCTGTCGGTGGATGATCGGTGCCGATCAGCAAGACAAGAATTAACATGAGTGTCCAGTTGTAGGATTCAGTCCAAACGATAAATAGCATCGCCGCAAGCATGAATCCGCGTGCCACCCAACGCGCGTAGGGTCCGAACAAAGTATAAGAGACATGTCCCCCGTCGAGTTGACTCACTGGTAGCATGTTGAGTCCCGTCACCAGCATACCGACCCAAGCAGCCATATAGATCGGATTCACCACAAAAGTAAATGATTTTTGCAATGCGCTTGGATCATTATTTTTTTCTGCGTAATCTTTTTTTACCTCATCGAGATCGTGCAAGAGAGGTATCAATAATTTGACAAGTAGGGGGTCTCCATATCCTCGAGCCTCGGGCCGCTCGGGCGTTGGTTCAGCAACACTAAGACCATATAGAAGCAATGGAATGGTCAAGAATAATCCGGCCAACGGACCTGCGATTCCAATATCAAAAACCTCTTTTCGATTAGCACGATTAGGGTTCATGCCAATCACTGCGCCCATCGTCCCAGTCACCATAAACGGGACAGGAATGAAGAAAGGAAAACTTGCAGGAATTTTATAGCGGAGCGTCATCAGAAAATGGCCCATCTCATGCAGTAGCAGAATGGCCATCACCCAAACCATATAGAGCACACCAGTTTTCCAGTTATAGCGCAGTCCGTCATACCAACTGGCCCAGACAATCGCTCGTTGTGTTGCGATTTGTTGTTGGCCCTTGAGATTTGTAAATGAATCTCCCGGTTGGACTTCAATCCGCGCCGGATTGCCGAATACTGGTGTTTCCCAAGCATTCCACCGGTAACATCCGGCGGAAAATGTGGTGAAACAGGTTGCCGAAAAAAGCAATATCGGCAGCAGAACCCGTCGGCGCCGTGGGGCAATTAATTCGGCGCGGATAATTTCACTCGGTTTTGCATCTGCTGTGTCCATTGATTCCAAGATACCAGATGGAAACGCTTCGTCTACTCAGCAAGAATGGGGGACAGCAATTTGTATTCGCCGCGGGTCCAGCGAGCGATATCGGTCTTATAGTATTTTGAAAATCGACTCTCACGCGGCCCGCCAGGTAAATTGGTCCAGGCTTCATTGGTACTCATGTCAGTTACAAAATGATAACTCGGGGCAAACGTCGATTCACGCTTTGCGGCTCTTAATAGATGTCCCTGAAAGGGTGTCGCATGATTGCCCGGCATGGCAAACTCGCCTGTGTGAAATCCGAGTAACCGGCCCGCCTTTTGTCCCTCAAAAAATCGGTTCGTGAATCGAAATGTGTTGACATCCGACCAGGGACGATCATCTTTGTCTCGGATCGACTCGTAGGCTCTACGAATCATCGATCCCTTGTCACGCGAATGCCACCAAGTGGAAGACTCCTTCTGCAATAACGCATCGATCGCGGTGATTACCATTGTGGAATAACCGATTCGGCTGGCCAGATAGAACATTCTGCGCCAACCGATACCTCCCTCTTTTTCACTTGATTGGCCAAAAATTTCCAGAATCACATTGCGGTACAGTCGTTGAAATAGCGAAGCCTCATGGCTTTCAGGATTATATTGGCATGCCCATTTTTCAAGCCGTGTTTTTATCTCGCCCGTTGGCAAGTGTGGTAAAAAAATTTTTAGAAGGTCGCGAGCCTGTAGGCTCACCACGTCATATTGCAACGCTTTGAAATCATCGACGGTGGCCCGAGGAAGTTCCGTCAGACGCTCGCGAATGCGGCGATAACGATAGTCGGGTAAAAAAAGCGTGTTGATTGGCGGTCCATCGGGATGGTTGACGCTTTCATTTGCCGCCAACACAAATCCTTCGGGCGGATCGTACGATGACGGAAGCTGGTCAGCGTCAATCCAACCTTTCCAATGATTTTCATGTCGCCAGCCGGGCGCGGGAACCAGCCCGCTTTGCCCTGACTGTCGGCGGGGAATCCAACCACTAGCTTGACGTCCGATATGACCCTCTCGATCTGCAAATATCCAATTTAATGTAGGCTGAGGTGTTTTGCGCACCGCAAACATTGCTTGGCGGACGTCAGCACAATCGAGTAGACGGAGCCAGGAGGCAATGGATTGTCCTGACCCTTTTTTGGAACCGGCCCAGGCGAGCGATAAATATAAACCGGGTCCGGAGGAATCCGGGTCACATTCCAGGGTGCCGAGTTCATTGTAGTAAATCGGTATTTCGACCGGCTCATTGTCCTTGCGGCGGATCGTCTCAGTACGTAGCGAAAAGTCTATCCAGTTGTTTTCCCGACGATACTGCCAGCCACTTGCACCGCCCGGGCGACAATCTTCAACGAAATAATCGCTTGTATCACCCTTCAAATAGGTGACAGACCAGGAAATATTCTGGGTGCGGCCAACTCCAAATAACGGGCAACCTGGCAACGTGGCGCCCATTACATAGTTTTGCCGCCATTTTAAAACTGCCTCATACCAGATAGCTGGAAGCCGGTTCACTTCAAGATGCGGGTCGCCTGCCAAGAGCGGCGCGTTCGTTTGACTCCGCGTTGGTGACACGGCCCAGGCGTTACTGCCTGCCAAGCGTGGCAAGTCGGCAATTAATTCAAGCGCCTCATCGGAGAGCCTATGGGCCATTTTAATTTTACGAAGAAGATTGAAATCGACTCGATCAAGATGTGGTGCAAAAAGCTCCTGAAGTCGATCTTGCGGGATTCCCAGTTGAACGAGCTCGAGAAGCAGCCGTTCGCTCTGTTGTTGTCCAACAGCCAGCCCGCCGAAACTGAGTAAGTTTCCAATCAGAAGCACTGACTCCTGAGTCCATGGCTGTGGATCAAAGCCGGTGGCCCACATCGGTAGGCTGCGCCCGGCTTCCTCCAAAGCATCGTTCAATCCCTCACAATAAACGGTAAGTTCACCGAAAGTATCATCATCAAGTCCAACAACCTCTTCCTGTAATCCGAGATACAGTCCGGCTCGACGGAAATATTGATCTGTATCTAACAGGTCCTGTTTATCAGCGATCCGCTCGGCGGCGGTACCACGAGCAACTGCCCGTGAGAATAAAATCTGAGTGGGTCGGTCAATCGCGTGAACATAACCGAGGCCATAGAGACAGGAAAGCCAGGAATCGGCCTCAATGAGAGGCACACCGAATTGATTGCGGTAAGCGGTAAACGGTCGCCGTTTGTTCCCGATGTCGATGAGTTTCATCGTAAGACCAAGGTCTGAAGGGCATGAAACATATCTTGTGAATATATGATATGTTTTCTGAAAAGTAACAAACAAGGTTGAAGACAACTGAAACTATTCAGTGTACGTCTGGCCCTTGGAGACTACTCGTAGATTGAAACCCTTCCACTTCCTTGAGCACTTGTCGCATCGCATCTTCAGGGCTTGATCCATTTGCCTCAAAGCTCCGAGTGACTTGCCGGTTATTGGCGATTGATACACGACAATGAAATCGGTACTGCACGGTTTCATGGCCCCACATCTCCAGCAAGCTATATACGGCTCCCAATTCACAGAGGCGTTGCTCAATGGCCGTGCGATTATTGATTGTTTGCGATAATTGCGGAGGCTGATGCGTGCTAGGACTAGGAACAGTGGGCTCTAAGTAGGCGGCCTGCTGTGCTGAGTGCGGTTGCTGTTGTTGCAATATACCCGGAGTGACCGTGGGAATGTGTTGTAGATCTGTATGTGCATGCTGCCCCGGCAATAATGGTTCCGATAACGAAATCGGGGCAGGGGACGTTGATGAAATTATCGGCACATCCTGTAGATAATTTTCACTCCCGTTTTTCCCTTGAACCTCTCGACTCAAGGCAACGATTTTTTGGAGTGCCATTTGTGGAAGGTTCGTGTAGCGCACTGCACCCCAACCGAGTGCACCGAATACCGCTCCCAGTACTAGAGCACGACAAAATGTATCGAACGCAGAGGTTTTCATGGCGGAGATCATACATAGGGTATTTCCTGCGAGACAACGTCAATTGACTGAAATAATCTTCTCGGATTTTGCAGAGAATACATATCGCTTTTCACCTGCTATCACCAGCACCTTCAAGCGAAACACCCTATAATGAACAACATGTCGCAGTCGCCTCTGCTATACCTGGACAACAATGCATCAACTCCTCTGGCCACTCCGGTGCTAGAGGCCATGGTCAACTGCGCGCGGTGCCAGCACGGCAATCCGGCAAGCCCTCACCAATCCGGTCGCAAAGCACGTCAGGTTGTGGAGCTAGTTAGAGAAAATACGTTGGCGGACCTGGGCGGAGAGATCACCGGTACACAGCCGGATCGATTGGTTTTCACCAGTGGTGCCACGGAGGCTAACAATATAGCGATCCGCGGTTTAGCAAAGGATGGACCAATCATTCTTTCTCCGGGCGAACATCCGAGCATTGACCGGGTGGCACAATACATGGCGAAGAATCTTAACGCCTCGATTGTATGGCTGGATGTGAATCAGGAAGGTGTTATATACCTTGAACAACTTGAGTCTTATCTTCGCCGTGGAGCTGGTCTGGTGAGTGTAATATGGGGCCAGCACGAAACTGGGATCGTACAGCCAATGGGTAGCATCGCGGCACTTTGCAATAAATTTGGCGTGCCACTGCATACCGATGCAACTCAAATCGTCAATAAGATTCCAATTAATGTTCAAGAAATTCCTATATCCGCCCTTACTTTTTCTGCACACAAATTCCACGGGCCGAAAGGAATCGGTGGTTTATTTGTCCGTGGATCTGCTGATTTAAAACCGCTTTTATGGGGTGGATTTCAACAAGCCGGCATGCGGCCCGGAACTGAAAGTCCTGTTTTAGTTGAGGGCTTGAGGACGGCATGGTTGTGGTCTCAATCGCAAATGGGGGTAAGTGGAAATTCACTCAGCGAGATGCGTGATTTCCTTGAACATCAGCTGAGGAATGCTTTTCCTGAAGTGGTGTTTCATGGTGATTCTGCGTTGCGCACCCCGCAAACGAGTTGTTTTTCTGTGCCTAGTTTGGATCGGCAAGCGTTACTTATGGCGCTCGATCAGGTAGGGGTTGCGTGTTCCACTGGCGCAGCATGCGAAAGTGGAGCTGTACAAACATCCGAATTCTTGCGAGCAATGGGATGCACAGCACCGCTTTTGGAGTCGGCAATCCGACTTAGCGTTGGGTATCTCAATACCCGTCAAGAAATGGAACAAGCGTCTGATCGTATCATCAATTCAATAAAGAACTTACAAAGAAGAATTTCCCCTCAATCAACCACCGTGCCCGCTCGTCGAGAGGGGCTGAAAATGGTAGATTAAAGAGCGCATAAAAAACACTTCCCCTAGTTCTTTCAGGTTGTAATTTCTGGGTTGTTTGCCCGGTGGATGGAGCCATGGTAGTCAGCCCGGTTTGCCGTATTTCTTTTCGCGGTGCACCTTTATTTGATCGAATACCAGAAGATCAGAATCCAACCATTGATGAGCGTAGTTGCTTTATTGCAGGTCCCGAAAACGTGCTTGTTCCGACGGTTGTTGATCAGATCGTCAAGCCCTTCTCAATAAAGTATTCTGTGATTCCTGTTGTATTTTGGGGTGGTCGGGGTACCGGAAAAAGCCTGCTGGCAAGAGGTTTGGTAAAGCGGTGTCGTAGTGCGGGACAAGAAGTGTGTTTTTTTGATGGGGAAAGGGTCGGGTATCCCGCTTTAAGAAAAAAGTATTTTGAATGTAATCGCGCAACTTTGTGGGTTATCGATAACTTCGACCAAATTTCTGTTAATGAATCTTTGGTGAATCTGTTTTGTGATTTGCTAGATTTAGCGGCAGTAAAAAATTATCGAGTAGTTACGACGATGCATGTTCCTCCGAACGCGATATTCGATTTTCCTGACCGATTGCGAAGTCGTTTTAATGCAGGTCTTATCGTAAAGTTAAATCCTCTAGCCGGAAAAAATCGGTTGGCAGGTGAATTCAACGAGGAGGTTAACCCTGCATTAATCGATATTTGCAGAGTGATTTCAAAATATTTTGGTGTCTCAGTGCGTGATTTAAAGGGGCGTAGTCGCCAGCGGGGGATCGTCTTTCCAAGACAATTATTAATGTATCTGGCTCACGAATCTTACAAACATAGCTTGAAAAAAATTGGGATTTTTCTTGGTCGTGACCACTCTACTGTATTACATGGTTGCCAGATGATCGAAGAAAAATTGGCGACTGATTCTGATATGGAAATCCAAAATCATATTCTCGTACTGCAGAACTCGTTTAATTGATGAGCTAAGAAAAGACGTAATATGTTTGGAAAACTTGTTGGTTGATGTTGATCATCGTGAGTGGTTTTTGTGTGTTGCGATGATTTTTTTGGGGGGTTGGAACTGTCAACAGAATGAGACTTTTAGTGGGTTATGTAATTGACAGGTTGGTGACAGGTTATGCGGTGCGAATTTTTCAAAAAACATAGGGCTCGAAAGAGTTTAGGGTGAGGGGTAATGTTTTATTTGATTGGCCCTAAATACTAAAGCTGAAAATAAATAAAGATATTAAGAACATTCC
>CEVF01090456.1_pt1 | contig 47116 bp, 52 predicted proteins | sample 356441 | NCBI WGS metagenome assembly CEVF01 (sample SAMEA2622765, study PRJEB7988) | marine metagenome | biome: marine biome (ENVO:00000447); feature: surface water layer (ENVO:00002042); material: "saline water (ENVO:00002010), including plankton (ENVO:xxxxxxxx)" | depth 5 m | reverse complement strand
CAGTCATCCCGACTTTAAAGGCCGAGTTTAAAGCTCGGCTTTTTTTGTAGGGAAATTTGAATTTTATTCGTCGGGCAAAACTTAGTTGAACATTAGTTTTACACTTGCATTGGGTGTGATACCTAAAGACTCTTGCAAAATTTGTTGGGCATTGTTTTGTTGATTCACTCGAAAGAAGGTATTTATTGGATTTTCTCTGTTCAGAAGATTCCAAATTGATATGCCCGTACGTAGACTTGTCTTATTTCCGATTTTTGTCGTGTAGATGGCTGAGAAATCCAGGCGTAAATAATCGTCCAGTTCATCCGAATTGGCCGCTCCGTAATTGATGCCCCCGTCAACGATTTCATTCCCATCAGCCGTAGGGGTAAACGGTTTTCCTGTCCGCCAATTGGCCCCAAGCGCTAGGTTCAATTTTGACGTTGAAAAGGTTATGCCCGAAGTAAGGGAGTGGGTCGTATCAAAATTGCTTCTAAACTCAACTTCTGGCAACTCTTCAAAATTGTAAGTGCTGTTCAAATACCCATAACTCAACCACAAGCTCCATTTTTGCAACTGTTTTCTAAGAAGAAAATCAAGTCCAATAGCATCATATTTTCCAGATGTCCTCACGAATTCAAAACTATCTAGAAATCCTTGGCTTTGTGTAGTAATCCCATCAACTTCCTTGTAAAATCCTACGGCATTTACCAACCAACTTGATTTTTGATAGCTGATGCCCACAGAGCCCTGTTTGCTTTGGATGACGGGGATATCCATATCGTTGGAAAGTTGCCATCGTCTTTTTTCGATACCTAGAAAATCATTCTGAAAGTTGATAATTTGTGAGGTGTTTTGATGCTTGAACTCTCCCAGAACCTCCAAATTAAAGTGCCCCAAAAACCGCTGGTTTAAACTTAATCGAGGTTCCCAAAGCTGCCTATTGAATTTATCTAAATAGTTAAAACGGATTCCTGCGTTCAGGGATGTGTTTCCATTCGTACTCGACCAGTCAACCTCTGTAAAAATCCCGTGGGTCCTTAGTACCTCACCCTCCAATCGACGAAAAATCGGGTCATCAACATCGTCAAGATTGGTAATCTTGGTTTCTACAAAGTGATAGCCATTTCGCAAAACCAGATTCTCGTACAGTTCATTTTGAGCTACCAAGCGAGCACCCGTTTCAGAAACGATGTTTTCCTGTAAAAAGCGTTGGTCTTGTAATACGTTCGCGTTTATGGCCCTCAACTTATAATCAGTTTCGTAGACATCGATATAAGTCTCAAATCTGTCGTTCCATTTTCGTTCGTAGTAAATACCGCCCCCAATACTGGTTTGGTCAAGACTGCTTTCCCGTACCTCTTCATCGTTGGCGATAACGGCACTTTCGTTGAAAACGACTTCGTTGGCGGTATGTATAAAGTTCAGCCTCAAAAAATCCTTATCACCGGGCCTGTACAAGAAGCGCAGGGAGACATCATAGAAATCAAATTCGATATCCGAGTTGGTGACCAGAGCATCGTTGGATTCAATCTCTGTGTCTTGGGCAATACGGTCAAAATATTCTGAATAGGTCGGGGTCTCAAAAAAATCACTTATCGCCTTTCTCGCCCCTACCTGAACCGACATGTTATCTCCTATTGGTGCATCTATGAAGCCATTCGCATCGATTAGATTGATGCCCAGACTTCCCTTAAAACTCGGATTGATGTTCTTATCAGTGCTCATGGCAATGGTACCCGAAACCCCATCAGTGAATACCACAGATGTGCCATTTTTTTGCAAGGCAACCGTTTGGGTGATCTGCGGATTGTACATGGAGATCAATCCGAAGAAATGACCGGATTGGTACATTTTGATATTGTCCCAAAGAATCAGGTTCTGGTCATTGCTGCCTCCTCTAATATTGATATTCGAAACCGTTTCATCAATACTGGTTATACCTGGCAACGCCTGAACCGACTGAAGTACGTCTTTCTCTACAAGTCCGGGTAAAATTGAAAATTGGTCAAAATCCAATTGAAAGGAGCCGTTGTCCAATTTATCCATCCCCCGAATCAAATAATGGGACAGTACTATTTCTGGTAATTTCTGCTGTTCCGGTACCATATGGATAACCCCACAGTTGGCGTTATTGAAAAAACGTGCTTCCCTTCGGATGGTCCTATGCCCGATATGTCTGATAAGAACTATTTGGGAAGCATCATTGATGGATAATTCAAAAAAACCTTCTTCGTTGGTCACAGTGCCTCTGCCATTGCACTGTACCGTAGTGTAGGACAGTGGCTCATTGGTGTCCTTATCGCGAACGTAGCCACAAAGCACTGTTGATTTTGCCTTAATGGAAACTACATTATCAGAAAGAAAGACAAAATCAAGTCCCGTACTTTCTCTTAGAAAGTTAATGACATCCCTCAAACTGGTAAAATCGTTAATGTTTTTGACAGCTATGTCCTCAATCAAATCGGAGGCATAATTGAAGCGAACCTTGTAACGATCTTGAAGCTCTTTTAAAATGGTCGTCAGTGGTTTGGTTTCAGGGGTTTCCTGTGCCGTTGACGGCATACAGCTCAGTATGGTTAAGAGAAAAAATATAAAAGTTAGTCTAATTTTCACGTGGCTTCACCCTGACTTTTTTGTTTTCCAAAATGACATAGTCCAAATTCAACGGGACCGTAATCGATTTCAGGGCGTTATCCAAGTTGTCATGCACAAATCCACCTGTAAACAAGCGTTGACCGTCTACTTTTTCCAAAGTAACCTTAACCCCGTATTGTCTTTCCAATTCAGAAAACACCTCGCCTATGGCAACCCGATTGAAATCACTGACGTTTTTCGTCCATTGGGGAACCGAATAGGTGTTTTTGCCTTGTTCTATTTCCCCATTGAACCAGCGTATATTGTCTCCCTGATCAAGTATCGTTTCATACTGTTCTAAAGTGACCCTTACTGTACCTTCAAAACATTTTACCTCGAAAAAACTTCCCCTCTGTTTTACATTGAACTCTGTTCCTAAAACCGTGACCTTTCCCTTCGGTGTACTGACCACAAACTGTTTTCCCTTGGCCACATCAAAAAAGGCTTCCCCTTCCAATTTTATTGTCCTATCATCGTTCCATTTCTTTTCATTATAAGCAATTTCAGATAGCGCATTTACCGAAACTATGGAATTGTCGGGAAGTTCTACGGTAGTCTTTTGCCCAACTTGGGTCTCAATACGGGTCAAATTTTCATAGAAAAAGAAATAATACCCAGCAAGTCCAACAATAAAGATACTGGCGACCCGCATCAAGGGCCGTACCCAGTTCAATTTCTTTACCGGTCTTCTGTGGGCATCAAGGGTTTCTTTAAATTCCTCATAAGTTTTGGCCTTTGAGAATTGTGAGGCACGGAAATTCTTGGCATCATCTGCAATACCCTTCAAAAAAGCTACATCTTCAAGGGACTCAAATGCCTTTTCTTCCTCTGGAGTCAGCTCTCGGGCAAGCCATTTTTGTATCAAGTAATCCTTGTCCATACGCATCTTACTTTATTATGGAACAACTGAGTTGCCTTTTTTCCTGATTATTTTATGTTAAAACCTTCCAATTCGGTTTTTAACACCTTAAAAGCCGAGTAAATCCGATACTCCACGACCTTTCTTGTGACCCCCAATAATTCTGCTATTTCCTCATGCTTTTTTCCTTCTGCTTTATTCAATAGAAAGGCCGTTCGCTGCTCTTCGGTCAAGCTTGCAAGCACTTCTTGGTATTTCTTAAAGTACTCTTCTTTTTCCAATAGAAACTCTGGTGACTCATTTGTCAGTTCATTTGGATTTTCATTCTTATACTTTAAAATGACCTTTTGGTGCTTAACTTCGTTCAGCATCAGGTTATTTGCCACGGTATATAAAAATGACTTGGCCTTTGCGGGGGTGACCTTTTTGCAATTTTCCCATAGTTTGATAAATGCCTCCTGAGTCTTATCTGTCGGATCAAGTTTTTCGCCATACTTATAATATAGAAAATCATGAAGGTCATTGGCCAATCGTTCATAAAGGCTTTTAAAGACAGAATCATCGCAAATATCCTTGTGCAAATCTTTTTTCAAACTGCTTGATTGGGTTGGGGCTAAATGTAAGAAATAAAAATTTTCGGATTTTTTTCAGGAGTTTTTGGGATTCGGTTGTTCTATTAGTGAACACGGATATTATAAACGGTTATGCTATGAAAAACACATTGAAACAACTAAGTCTATTTCTCCTCGCTTTGACCCTGACCCTGGGCTCCTGTCGTGAGGAAGAATCTGTTTTTATCGAGGGACCTGAAGAAGAAACGCTGGCAGCCAACTCAAATATTGCCAACCTTTTACAGAATACGGCCACGAAAGATGGTTCTGCTGACAACATTATCGACAATGCGAGTTGCATTACCATCGAATTACCAGTAAGTGTGGTCGTGAACGATTTGGAAATTATTGTGGATTCCCCAGAGGATTTTGAAACCATTGAGGACATTTTTGACGAGTTTGAAGATGATGAGGATGTATTGGAGATCATATTCCCCATCACCATTGTTTTGAGTGATTTTACCGAACTGGTCATCAACGACCTGGATGAATTGGAAGACTTTGCCGATGATTGCGAAGGGGAGAATGAATTTGACGATGATATCGAATGTGCTGACATCAAGTACCCCGTTACTGCATCGGTCTTTAATTCCAATAACGAAGTAATTGATACCATCACGTTCAACAATGACCAAGACCTTTATGAATTTGTTGATGACCTTGATGAAGATGATGTGGTTCAGATAAACTTTCCTGTTACGGTGATACTATTTGATGGCTCTGAAGTGCAAACCTCAAATCTTGATGAATTGGAAGATATTTTGGAAGATGCAAGAGACGATTGCGATGAAGATGATGACAATGATTTTAATGACGATGATTGTGATAATTGCACTACTGACCAACTTTCTGAGATTTTGGTAGGTTGCTCGGATTGGAGCGTGGATAAATTGGAGCGAAACGACCAGGATTTGGAAGATCTGTATGCCTCTTACCGTTTCAATTTTGCAAGTGACGGCACGTTGACAGCTGATACCAGTTCCGAGTCATTTTCTGGAACCTGGGAGACCAGCGGTACCGGAAACAACATCGCTGTGGTCATCAACATCCCTAATTTGACCGATTTTAATGCCACATGGAACCTACATGAAATTGAGCAGGACGCAAGCGAAAGCGATGTTGACCTGCGCATGGGAGATGATCGACTCCGTTTTGAGAGCAACTGCTCTGGAACTGGTGATGGTAACAATGGAGGTGATGGCAATGGAGGTGTTGACGACAGCAGCTTGGTACAGGTATTGACCACGGGTGATTGGTACGTGACCAATTACTTTGACGATGTGGATGAAACGGCCCTATTCGATGGTCTGGTCTTCAACTTTGCTTCGGATGGTACCGCAACCGCAGATGATGGTTCCATGACCACAAATGGTACATGGTCAACATCTTCCGGAGATGAGACTACATTGGAATTGAACCTGAACTTTGGCACCGCCAATCCTTTTGATGAACTGGAGGAAGATTGGGACGTGTTGGAGGCCACCAATGATATCATCCGGTTGAAAGACATCAGTGGTGGTGATGGTACCACAGACTTTTTGACCTTTGAAAGAAACCCCAACAGTAATGGTAATGGAGGTTCTGATTTGAGTGCTGTGTTGGTGGACGGACTTTGGAGTGTATCTAGCTACCTAGATGACGGAGCCGATGAAACCAATGATTACAATGGCTTTACGTTTGATTTTGCCAATGATGGTTCCGTTACAGCAGATAATGGCTCGACCACCAATGGTACTTGGGCCGCCCAAAGCGGCGATAATAAGCTGGTCCTTGATTTTGGGGCCGTAGTACCCTTGGACGAGTTCAACGACGATTGGGATGTCATTTCAGTTTCGGATACCCAAATCGAACTACGCGATGTGAGTGGCGGTGATGGCGGCGTGGACACCTTGATTTTTGTAAAACAATAACCCAAAATAAGAATACTATGAAGAAGAACATTTTTAAACCAGCGTTTGTTTCACTGTTGCTATTGGCAACCGCCTGTACCACAGATAGTGAAAGCGATGAAATGCCCAATTTGGCCCAATTACAGGCCGATGTCGAGGAAATAACCAATACGGCAACGACAGGCCCATGGATCATTACCAACTTTGTCGACTCGGGCAAGAACGAGACCGCAGATTTTGAGGGGTATGGTTTCAGTTTTAATCAAGATGGCAGTTTGGTGGCCGATAATGGTAATGTTACCGTAACAGGTACATGGTCAGTGACTATTGATGATGACTCCAACGATGATTCGAATGATGACAGTTCGAGCAATGACAATGATGATGACTGCAACAGCTGTACTGTGGAACAGCTTACCGAAGTGCTCACGGCATGTGAGGATTGGTTCGTGGACAAGTTGGAGCGGAATGACAACGATCTGGAAGACAATTTCACAGGGTATGATTTCAACTTTACTGCAGACGGCGTGGTGACGGTTACGGCTGGCATGGACAGCTATTCGGGCACATGGGAAGCCTCTGGTAGCGGCAACAACATTCAAGTGGTATTGACCATTTCTGGTTTGTCCGATTTTGAAGATACCTGGACGCTACATGAAATTGAGTTATACAACGGAGAATCAAAAGTTGACATGAGAATCAATGGCGAAGACCGACTGCGATTCAAGAACGGTTGTACCCTTGGTAATTTTGATGGTGGGCAGACCACTGGGGAAATCGATTTCAACATCTTTTTTGCCTCACCTGAAAACTTCAGCGAACTATCAGATGATTGGAACATCGTGTCATACTCGGCTACAAAGATTGAGCTCATCGATGAAAGTAGTGATGGAGAGATTGATCTGTTGACCTTTGAAAAACAATAAGCCCCTTTTATATACAACCCGTAAACCTTTCTGAATGCATTGGTAAACCCCCGCTATGAAAAAGAAAGGTTGGCGAACCGTCCCAAAGTTGACTATGGGGCGGTTTTTTTATCTTTACTGAAGACGAATTTTTCTTCCAAAACTGACCAATGAAACCCGAACACAAAAGCACAGCGATTCACAGCCTGTTGTTCCAGAAATTGTTGGAAGTGGGTACCATCCAAAAAATTGAGAAGGGCGCGGAAATTCTTAGGGAGGGGCAATTTGTCAAGCTCATACCTTTCGTTCGAAAAGGACTCATCAAAGTTTTTACTCGTTATGAGGATAGAGAGCTACTGCTCTATTATATCCAGCCAGAAGAAAGTTGTATCATGTCTTTCTCGGCCGGTTTCAACAATGAACCCAGTCAAGTATACGCTGTGGCCGAAGAAGATACCGAAGTCCTTTTGCTTCCATTGAGGGAATTACGATCCCTGACCAATTCCTATCCTGACATCAATAGATTTTTCTTTCAACAGTACAAAGGCCGTTATGCAGAACTTCTAAATACCATACATCATGTATTGTTCGATAAGATTGATGTAAGGCTTTATCAGCACCTAAAAGAAAAATCCGCGCTAAAAAAGGAAAATCCACTTCGAATGTCGCACCAACAGATTGCGGATGAGTTGGGAACAGTGCGAGAGGTAATCAGTCGCGCAATCAAAAAACTGGAAAGAGAAGCGCTGGTAAAGCAATTGGGCAACTCGATTAAAATACTCAAATAGTGACTTCGGTCACTGCACAAGTAGATCCATCACCTTAATTTAGTGCAACCAATTGAAAACTATGACTAAAAAGGTGACAAAACTTATACTCGTTTGCCTAGTCTGCATTGCCTTGATTACGTTGATAGTATTGATATTGGAGTTTTCGTTTAACTAAAATTCAAAACAATGAAAAAGAATATGGGGTCAGCTGACCGAATTATCCGATTTGTGATAGCGGTAATAATCGGTGTGCTGTATTATACAGGTACCATCAGTGGAACTTTGGGGATAATACTACTTGTATTGGCTGGGGTGTTTGTACTTACTAGCTTTATCAGTTTTTGCCCGCTTTACGCCCCTTTTGGTATTAGTACTTGCACTGTAAAGCAAAAATGACCATTAACTTCACAATTGAATCAAAGAGAGCGAATTAACGCTCTCTTTTTTTGTAGCCGTTCTCAGCGAAAAAAATCTGATTTTTTTCAGGAGTTTTTAATCTTCAGTTGTTTTATATACGTAAAGCAAAAAAAAACGTTTTAAATCTTACTATTAACCAAATTTATTGTTATGAAACATTCTTTTCTATTCGCTATGTTGATTTCGCTTTTCATCGTAGGCTGTTCCAATGATGATGGCGATGATGGCCGAATCCGTCTTAAGGTGAGTGCCACCAATAGTAACGGCACCAGTGCGAAAACAGCCTCTTTTACGGGAAAGAACAATGAAAATGTGATTTTTACTGATTTTAGAATTTCGATTCGTGACGTGGTATTCAAGAACGACGATGACCCAAACAGTAACCTGGACACTGATGAAATACAGTTTCGAGGGCCTTATCAGATTGACCTTCTGGATGGAGGAGATGCCTTGACCCAGACCATTGGGGATGTTGTCGTGCCCGATGGCATTTACAAAGAGTTGCGGTTCAAGTTCCATAAGGACGAGGATTTGCCTGCTACGGACAAACTGTTCGATAAGTCAATTTATATTGAGGGTACAATAGACGGCCAACCTTTTGTATTTTGGCATGACACCAGTGAAAACCTGGATGTTGGTAGAAGCACCGGTGTAGAAGTGGTCGGTGGTATGGTGAACTTCACAGTGGAGTTTGATATGTCACAATTTTTGGGTTCCCTAAAACAAATTGACTTGACCCAGGCCACTGATGGTAATGAAAATGGGATTATCGAAATATTCCCGAATGATGAGGACGGAAATCAAGAGATTGCAAAAGACCTGAAAGACAACATCAAGGAAACCGCAGATTTGATAGATAAGTAGTTGACATACCATATTTTTATGTATAAAGCACCACATTAAGTGGTGCTTTTTTTATGTCTATTGGAATATCTCCTTTGAAGGAACAAATATTTATCGTAATATTGCAATTAAATAATCAATATGGGACTTGCCAAGACCGAAATATTCACCGATGCCCAAAACCAGATAGCGATTTTCGCCAAGGCTTTTGGTCATCCTGCAAGAGTGGCCATACTGCAACAGCTTTTCCAGATGGACAGTTGCTATTGTGGTAACCTGGTCGATGAAATCGGATTGGCCCAGCCCACCATATCACAACACCTAAAAGAATTGAGAAACTTGGGGCTGGTCAAGGGCAATGTTGAGGGAACCAGTGTATGCTATTGCATTGATAAGGAAAACTGGGCCGCTATGAAAGCCGTAATGGGGGATTTTCTGGACCAAGACCTTCCCGAAAACGAGGATTGTTGTTAAAAAAATTTGAACTTATTAATCGTTTTATCGCAATAAAAAAATGTAGAAGTGAAACTATCAGATGTAAAACACCAATTGAAGAACCTTGAAACCATAGCCTTTCAACTGCCCAACGGGGAACTTGTACCCAGTCACTTTCACGTCACCGAGGTAGGCAAGGTCACCAAGCACTTTATCGACTGCGGGGGAACGGTGAGAAATGAGGAAGTGGTCAACTTTCAATTATGGAACGCCAATGACTATGACCATAGGCTTCACCCTGAAAAACTGGTCAATATCATCGAACTTTCGGAAAGGATTCTCGGAATCGGGGATTTGGAAGTGGAGGTGGAATATCAGGGCGAGACCATCCAAAAATTTGGATTGGATTTCGATGGATACCGTTTTCAACTTACCTCAAAGCAGACCGACTGTCTGGCAAAGGATAAGTGCGGTATAGAAGCGCCCAAACCAAAAATCAGGCTGTCCCAAGTGGGTGGCGAGCCTTGTTGCACTGCCGATGGAAACTGTTGCTAATTTAACCCGATCAAATATGCCATTAACACAAAACGGCCCCTATGCAAAAATAATTGGGGTCATCGAAGAACTGAAAAAAACGGATATTCCAGCAAATCGAAAGGCCATCTTGCAGCCCTTGATTGATTACATTCAAGCAAAGTTGTCGGAAGGGAATGCCATACGCATCAACTTTATCTGCACCCATAATTCACGTAGAAGCCATTTGTCCCAAATATGGGCGCAGACCATGGCTTCCTATTTTAACATCAGCGGAGTAGCTTGCTATTCAGGAGGGACCGAGGCAACGGCCTTGTTTCCCATGGTCGTGGAAACTTTGAAAAAACAGGGTTTCCACATTCAAAAGTTGTCCGACAGTGACAATCCCATTTATGCCATCAAGTATGCTGAAAATGAACATCCCATCATTGGGTTCTCCAAAAAATTGGACGATGCGTTCAATCCAACCTCTACGTTCGCGGCGGTCATGACCTGCGATTCGGCCAATGAGGCCTGTCCGTTCGTGCCAGGGGCTGAAAAGCGGATACCTATTACGTATGAAGACCCCAAGGCATTTGACGGTACGCCCCAACAGGCGGAAAAGTATGAGGAAAGAAGCCTGCAAATAGCAACGGAACTACATTATGTATTCTCTCAAATCACATTTTAGAACATGGCAACAAAAAAATTAAGTTTTTTGGACAGGAATCTGACCCTTTGGATCTTTATTGCAATGGCCATAGGTGTCGGATTGGGTTATTTTTTTCCTTCGATTCCGGGAATCATAAACTCGTTCAGCACGGGGTCTACCAATGTACCCATAGCCATTGGCTTGATCGTAATGATGTACCCGCCTTTGGCCAAGGTCGATTACGCCCTATTGCCCAAGGTTTTCAAGAACGTAAAGATCCTATCCATTTCATTGTTGCTCAATTGGATTATAGGCCCTATCTTGATGTTCGTACTGGCCATCACTTTTTTGCGGGATTACCCGGAGTATATGGTCGGATTGATTTTGATCGGATTGGCCCGTTGTATCGCCATGGTGCTGGTGTGGAACGATTTGGCAGAGGGAAGTTCTGAATACGGTGCGGGATTGGTGGCCCTTAACAGTATTTTTCAGGTGTTTGCCTATAGCTTTTATGCTTGGCTTTTCATCACAAAATTGCCCCCTCTTTTTGGCTTTGAGGGTGCCATCGTCGATATTTCCATTGCCACCATTGCGGAAGGTGTCGCCATTTATTTGGGGATTCCATTTCTTCTAGGATTTTTGAGCAGGCTTATTTTGGTCAAAATGAAGGGAGAAGAATGGTACACCCGAAAATTTATCCCAACAGTATCACCGCTGACGTTGATAGCATTACTGTTTACCATTGTGGTCATGTTCTCGTTAAAGGGGGAATTAATTGTGGAAATCCCCATGGATGTATTGATCATCGCAGTACCGTTACTGGTGTATTTCACGCTGATGTTCATTATCGGGTTCTTTTTCACCAAGGCCATGGGGGGTGATTATGACAAAACAGCATCCGTGGCATTTACGGCAGCGGGAAATAATTTTGAACTGGCCATAGCCGTGGCAATCGCTGTTTTCGGGTTGAATTCGGGACAGGCCTTTGCCGGGGTGATAGGGCCATTGGTGGAAGTTCCAGCCCTGATACTATTGGTACGTGTTGCTTTTTGGCTCCGTAAAAAATATTACAGACCTCAGACCACTTGATATGAAAATTGCACTTTTCTCGGATATTCATGCCAATCTTCCAGCCTTGGAAGCCTTTTTCAATGATTTGGAAAGGGTCGCCAAAGCCGTTGAGGACAGTATTCTACCGATCGCCTATGCCGAGGCGTTAAGGATTGCCAAGTAGTAGGTACAAGAATCCATTCCCTGACACCTTACTATTCTTTATATTTAAGTATTTGCTTAAATAATTATATAATTATATTTTTGTATAAAATAAACTGTATGAAACTTGAAATTAGCTGTACCAGAGCAGAAGCAGACCACGAACAAATTCTTCGCTGTAAGGAAGATTTGAACAAGTCTGCTGATTCCATAGAGGACATCAGTAGATTGATGGCTCTTGCTGGTAATGAAGTCCGTTTTAAAATATTGTTCCTATTGCAAAGGGAAACCGAACTGTGCCCTTGTGACTTTGCCGATATTTTGGAAATGAGCGTCCCTGCCGTCTCCCAACACTTGCGTAAAATGAAGGATGCCAAAATTATTGGTACCCGCAGGGAAGGTCAGACTATTTTTTACCACATTTCAAAGAAACATGAAGCTTTCTTGGCCGCTATTTTAAGTAATGTGAAATCGGAAAGAAAAATTGCATAATATGAAAAAGACGATAACATCCAACCAAGGTGCCTTAGCTGGGCTGTTCTCAGCTATTGTGGCTTCCCTCTGTTGTATCACCCCTGTTTTGGCGTTGTTTTCAGGTGCTACCGGTATTGCTTCCACTTTTTCCTGGATAGAGCCCTATAGACCATTTTTAATAGGCTTGACCATATTTATCCTGGGTTTTGCGTGGTACCGAAAATTAAAATCACGCCCACGGGATATTGATTGTGACTGCGCGGATGACAAGCCGAAATTCATCCAATCAAAAACATTTTTGTTTTTGGTGACCCTCTTTGCGGGTGTGATGTTGACGTTCCCTTATTATTCGCATTTGTTCTATCCCGATTCAAACAATGGGAAACAGGTCGTTTACGTATCTAAAAGTGATGTAGGTGAACTGAACTATTCCATTCAAGGCATGACCTGTGCAGGTTGCGAGGCCCATATTGAACACGAGGTCAATAAATTGGAAGGTATTTTGGAAGTGGATGCCAACTACGAAACATCCAGTGCTTTGGTAAAGTATGACAAGAGTAAGGTGACACCTGATGAAATAGCCAAAGCCATCGGAAAAACTGGTTACAAAATCATTGAATAATGGAAGTAATCTTAAAGTCCACGATTACCTGCCCTAACTGTGGTCATAAAAAAGAGGAGGAAATGCCTACAACGGCCTGCCAATTTTTCTACGACTGTGAAAATTGTAAAGAAGTACTAAGACCCAAAGAGGGCGATTGTTGTGTGTATTGCTCCTATGGCACCGTGGCCTGCCCACCCATACAAAAGGGTTCAGGTTGTTGTACTTAGCAACAAGTTTTATCAAACGAACCTTTTTCGGCACGATAATCTATTTTCAAGACTTTATCATTGATAGTATTATTCCCAAGCTCCTACGGAAGTCTGAAAACTAAAAAGGTTTTCAGACACCCTGGGAGCGGCTCAAAAGCATAAGCGGACTTCGACCACTTGCCCTTTCCTCTCCCTGCTCACAAACTTTTGATGCTTCTACCTAGTTTATAACCGATTACACCGAAATTTTGAAAACGACCTTATCCCTTTTGGCTATCTTTAAAACAATAGCCCGTTGAACTGAAAAAGCTAATCGACAAAATTGCCAAGTGGCTGTCAATATCGAAGAGAGGAGGGAAAGAATCGGGACCGGTACAACCATTTATTTGAAAAAGGGCAACAATGCCCTGAAAGTCTAATTTTTGGTCTTTGGTGCAGTATTTGTCTATATCACCTTCGAACTGTAAAATGACTACAATAGTCTATGGTTGCAATGATACCAATCGTATTTTTTGACTTGCTCATGTTGGGCGTATTGGTAAGGGATTCTTTTAAGCAGCAGCTAAACCAACGGTACCGCAACCCGCGTCTAAAGCTTGTCGGCATCAACATGGACTTTAACGAAAGAATCCTGAAAAGAATCTATGATTCCCTTGTCCGCTATTAACTATTGGATGAAAACCTGACCCATTTTTCCGACTTCTACAATTTTTTTCAATTTGATTTCGACCGACATGATTCCGAACTTCATTTTATCTGTACACAGCCCTAACTGAAATATACCTGTAGCCTTACCCCTTTCAGGACATCGCTAAACTCATAAATTAGTATTAAAGCTGTTCGTTTTGGGGAAGAATTCTTCCCCAAAACGGTTCTTGTATTCCCTGGGCGGCATATCCCCGGCTGGATGAACTGCGGCTCGACTCGTCTAAAAGCGGGGTATTGCCCATCGAATAGCTCACAAAGTACACCTCGACGGCACCAGAAAAACTCCATGCAAGTACTGATAGGGCCAACCAGACTTGGCCCAGATCATTCTGTTTTTTCCCGATGTGCCACCAAATTGACAAAAGGGCAATAAAGGCAAAGAGGCAAACGGAAAATTGCCACCATCCGTAGAAAAGAAAAGTCTCATTATTGATATAGGAAAAACTCCCAAAAGTGCTGTATAGCCAGCAATTTTTTTGCTGCCGGTGATAACAAATGCAAATCGGTAGGTTCCAGTGATGAATAGGCTTATTATTATTAAGGACATACTGAAAAGACCAAATTTCAAGCCTCCGATATAGGAAAGCAATGCCATGCTTTGATGAACAAGTGGGGGATAGCCATGAACCGTAAATCCAGTATACCATCTATAATCCCACGGTTCAAACCAGTCTTTTGAGTAATGTTCAGCAAAGAATAGGTGCACCAAAGCATCATAGGTAGATTCCAATGTGAAAAAGATGCTAGTGCCATGAAAAATTAGCCCAAAAACAAGAGCTAGAGCCAATATCGAATGGGTCTGTTTTTTCATAGTTACCTGTAAGAAAATATAACTAAATAAAGTGAGGAATATTGTAATGAAATTGTATGTCCAATGACCAACCTGATTATTGATTCAAATAGCAAACAACGCAATATTCTATTAACTAAAAAGTAATCACTTATCAGAGGCAATAAAACTAGTTCAGGTATTCAACCTGTTATCGTGGAATTACTTATAAATATGCTTATGCGGGCGGAAGAAAAATCTATGAAAGTACAGATATAGGGTTAGATAAAGATGCCCATAGACCTAAATGGAATAAATATGAAATAGATGTAAATAATGTTGGACATATGAAAAAGGGCAAATTTGTGGATGGTAAAAATAGATTTCTTGGTGTTTACAAATAAGCCTTTACTTTTTCTGTAAGGCTTCTATCCAATAAGTGAGATTATCAATTTATTACTATTGCAAGATTAGATACTATTGTTGGTTCTTTTGTTTATAACTAGCCGTGCCAAGTGTAAGTTTTGGCACAAAAAAGCTACTTTTGTAAGAGCAAAAACTACTGAGAATCTAGGATATGTCAGAACAAATTGAAAGAGTTAAAACGTTGATCATAGGATCTGGACCTGCGGGCTATACCGCAGCCATATATGCCGCTCGGGCAGATTTGAAACCTGTTGTCTATACTGGTATGGAACCCGGGGGGCAATTGACCACAACCACAGAGGTCGATAACTTTCCTGGCTATCCCGAAGGGGTCGACGGGCCCACGATGATGATGCAATTACAGCAGCAGGCCGAGCGTTTTGGCACCGATGTTCGTGTGGGCATGGCCACGGCCGTTGAGCTGAGCGATGAGGTCGGGGGTATCCATAAAGTTACGATCGACGATGAAAAGGTAATTGAGGCACGTACCATTATCATTGCCACAGGGGCTTCGGCCAAATATCTGAACATCCCCAGTGAGCAACGATTGCGCGGGGGAGGGGTTTCGGCCTGTGCGGTTTGCGATGGATTCTTCTACAAGGGTCAAGAGGTGGCCATTGTAGGAGGTGGCGATACAGCTGCCGAAGAGGCCTCGTACCTTGCCAACATCTGCAAAAAAGTGACCATGCTGATCAGAAAAGACCATATGCGCGCCTCAAAGGCCATGCAGCATAGGGTGAACAGCCTTGACAACATCGAGATACGTTATAATACGGAGGTTGATGAGGTGCTGGGCGACCAGGTGGTAGAAGGTGTGCGCGTGGTCAATAACCAAACCGGCGAAAAAGAGGAAATCAAAATTACCGGACTTTTTATTGCTATAGGGCACAAGCCGAACACAGACATTTTCAAGGGGCAGTTAGAGATGGACGAAACCGGTTACATTATAACCGAGGGTAAATCGACCAAGACGAACAAGCCCGGTGTGTTTGCCAGTGGCGATGCCCAGGATAAAATCTACAGACAGGCCGTAACGGCTGCCGGAACCGGTTGTATGGCCGCATTGGATGCCGAGCGCTATTTGGCGACCATTGGCCAGGCCGAAGAAGCTACGGCCCGTTGGGATTAATTGAAAATGTCGCTGGTCACTGAGCGAAGTCGAAGTGCAGCGGCATTTTTTTTACTTTTAAAGCTATTTAGTCGATTCGAATGTAGTTTTCAGAATTGATTTTGTTACCCTCTTCATCCACGAATATTTGGCTGTATTGATTGGGCTCGAGCACCAAGATCATGTTCCATACCATACTGTCGTTGGCTATTTTACGCATTGAGGCCGACATATATTCCAAACGTTCGGTCAAGGTGCTGTCAGTGACCTCATATGAACCATAGCCAAACCATTCAACGGAGTCTTGGGGCACATAACGCGTCCACATGACCTTGCCATTGTAGTACATCTTTATTTGTCGGTAACCCGGGGTTGTGGGCAATGTGTCGGTAATGTTACCCTCTCCATCATAGTTGTAAAAACTTTTCAGTTCCCATGTGCCCTCAATTGAGCTTTCTTGGTTTTCATATGGGTTTGAAATTTCGGTGGCTGCCACCAAAATGAACATCACGAATAGGAGTCCGAGTAATTTTTTCATGGCATAGTGTATTTTGTGAGGAATTATTTTCACATAAAAGATACAATTTTTTTGATGAAAAGTTAAAATCGTGTTATAATTTTTGGAAAGGTGTCATAAATTGTGTTATAACGTTAAATAATCTGCTAAAAAAAAGAGCCTTGACAGCTGTCAAGGCTCTTTTGATTGGTGTTATGTATGGATTGTTTGGTAAGGTATGCCCTAGTATTTGTGCACGCTGCCCGAAACGGACTTTTTCTTGGTAACCCGTGCCTCACCTGTATAGGAAATATCGGCTCCCGAGCTAGCATCGGCCACTAAGGTCTCTGATACGTTCACAGAAATATCCGATCCGCTGCTGGCGTCGGCATGGCAGGTTTTGGCCACAAGTTCACGAGCCCTGATGTCGGCACCGCTGCTGGCATCGGCCTCAAGCCGATCAGTGATGCCCGAAACCTTAATATCTGCACCACTGCTGGCATCGGCATACACCTCTCGGGCCTGTACCTCGACATGAAGGTCGGATCCACTGCTTGCGTCAAGTTCTATCCGATCGGTGCGTATTAGGTCTTGTACAATCAAATCGGCACCGCTTGAGCTTTCAAGTGCCGTAACGGTGGGCAGGGTCACATAAATGTTCTTGGTGGCACGCCCTATGTTTTCAACGGTATGAATCTTGAGTTTGCCATCTTTGATATCGGTGGCGATAAGGTCGATGACATTTTCGTCGGCTTCCACCGAAATCGAATACTCGTCACCCTGGGTTACGAAAACATCGAGACCCTCAGCAGCTGATACCACCGTAAAATCTTCCATTACTTTTCTGGCTTCGTCAACCACCACTCCGTTGCCCTTTTTGCCATCTCCAAAATTTATGTCGAAAGCGCAAGAAGAGGCAAAGAGTGCCAGTAAGAATGCGATTGCAATTTTTGCTAGTGTTGTCATAGTTGTTGTTTTTTATGCCCTTGTGAGAACTATCCCAATGATTGGACATTTGTTATTAATTGATTGATGTAAAATTGTTGTTTTATAATAGAATCTACCATTTTTTGATACTGAACTGTGGTTTTTGCAAGCCAAACGGTAAGGCGCTCTAAAAACTAGTCTTTGACAATGGTTTTCGTTATGGTCGTATCGCCATCTTTTGCTTTGATCTTTATCGAGTTTCCATCACTGTCAATGTCGATGTTGACACGTTCTTCGTCATTGTCTTGTGCCTTGATCTCGACCCCATCCTCGTCGATCTTCATCTTAAAAGAATCATCGCCATCCTTTAGGTCAATATCGACCCCGTCTTCATTGATGATGATTCTACCCCTGTCATCATCGTCATCGTTATTAAGGTCAATGGGGCAGTCAAGGCATTTCAATTCGCCATCGCGCCCCATTGTCCATAGGTAATCAACTATACTGCTTCTATAAAGGTTACGGTCGTTTTTGGTACTTCTTCCAATATGTCCTTTAGTTGAGCGATCAAAAGATATGACCTTGCCGGCGGGCACATATACCGTTACCCGCACTTCTTGTTGTCTGGCCTTATTTGAGGTGTCGGTGGTCAAATGGTCGTCAAGGGTTATTTGGTTGCCCGATACCCCATAGTTGTACCGTACGGCTTCTGCCCTTTCACGTGCGGCCTTGAAGGTACTGCCATGGCTATCTTTTCTGATATTGATGCGCAACAGAGAATCTTCTGATTGTTTTATGTCGAAGCGCACGTCGTCAGATAGCAGCACGGCTTCGTCATTGTCGCCATACCAAAGCTTCATATCACCAAAATGGACCGTTCTTGAATCGTATTGACGATCTCGCTCGTTCATCTTAATGTAGAGCGTGTCGGTTTCGGCTGTCAACACAAACTCTTCTTTCACGGTGCTACTGCCCACGGTGGCAAATTCTGCTGCCTGGCGAATGCCCAGTACAATGAGGGTGCCGATAGAGATGAGCCACAGACCCAACAAAGAGAATTTGGCAATGTTTCCTATAGATTTCAAGTTGTTCACCAAAATCTTCAAGCCTAGGTAGAGGAGGAAGAAAAACGGGATTCCGATGGCGAAGAACATTAAAATTGATGCAAGCCAAACGGGCGCACCCGATGTGTTGATGATATCGTAGAAATCTACCCCCGGAAAGTGTACCGCATCTACAATGCCCACTGTGAACAGGCCGATGAACAACCCGATAAGGGTGGCCGCACCGATTATGATCAACAGAATGCCTACAAACTTACCGAACACCTTGAACAGAAACATGATAATGTCACCTATGGTGTCGAAAAAGGTCTTGGAGCCGCTTTTGACCTTGTTGCCCACTTTTTCGTAGTCAACACTTTTTACTTTGTCTGCAACATCATCAAACCCCTCTTTAACTTTGCGTTCTATATTGCTGATGTTGATGGGCTCCCCCGTCATGTCCAATTTTTGCGAGGTGGTGGCCGCTTCGGGCACCAGGATCCAAAGTAGGATATAGGCCACTAAGCCAAATCCTGAAAATATGGCCAGAAGTATGAACACTATCCGTATCCAAAGGGCATCAACGCCCAAGTAATGTTCCAAACCCGCACAGACCCCACCGATGTACTTGTGGTCGATATCGCGGTACAGTTTTTTTACACGACGTGAATTAGCGGTTGTTTTCTCCCTTGGCTGGTCTTCAAAGATATCCTCATCGACCATATAATCTTCGGGCTGCCCCATGACCTCTATGACCGCATCGACCTCTCTTTGGGTGATTACCTGCCGGTCGTGTTCCAATTTTTCCAAAAAAAGCTCTGCAATGCGCGCTTCAATATCGGCAATGATCTCATCGCTGCCGGTGGTGCCGGCGAACGAGCGCTTAATGGCCTCTAGGTAGCGCCTTAGCTTGTTGTACGCCTCTTCGTCTATATGGAAGAAGGTGTTGGCGAGATTTATATTGACTGTCTTGTTCATTTTTTGATATTGTTTTTGTTGGTTACAAGGTTTACGGCGCTTCTGAGTTCATCCCAAGTGCCATTGAGCTCTTTTAAGAATAAATGGCCCGTCTCCGTAAGGCCGTAATACTTTCGTGGGGGGCCTGAAGTAGACTCTTCCCATCGATAGTTGAGAAGCCCCGCGTTCTTCAATCGGGTCAGCAAAGGATAAATGGTACCCTCGACCACTAGCATTTTTGCGTCTTTAAGGGCTTCGAGTATCTCAGAGGCATACTTGTCTTCATCTTTTAGAATTGAGAGTATGCAGTACTCGAGAACCCCTTTGCGCATTTGTGCTTTTGTATTTTCTATGTTCATAATTACATGGTTCTTAGTTCTGCCGTCCCGATAATTATCGGGATTTTCGGTATTTGATTGACTGTTCGTTTTTTGTGCCGAACTTGTTTCGGTATTTGTTTCCACCCACCCCCTGTGATGAGCAGGGGAGTGGAAACGGGTTTTTGATCGGTTGTTGGCCCCGAAACAAGTTCAGGGCACGTTGATTGATTGATTGATTGATGAATAAACTCTTTAATTTTTATGTAAACTGATGACCCTACTTATTTTCCAATTTGAATCTTCATTTTTCCAGACCGTGATGAACTTACTGGCTTTTGAAGCAACATTGGGTTCTTGATTGTTGTAAAATTTGTGCATCCCTATCTCAATGGCCCCAAAACCGGGTATTTCATGTACCTCTACACTGCCTTCCACCAATTCACGGGTGACCTTGCCACAGATGTTCTTTTCAATACTCTTGATAATCTCTTCTTTAGAGGTACTCAAACCGCCCATATCATGGTAAAACTCGAGGTCTTCGCTATACATGGCGGCTTGGGTGGCCATGTCGCACTCGTTATAGGCGGTGAAGTAGGTATTGTCCAATTTCACAATGGTTTTATATAATTCAGACTCTTGTGATACCTGCGCACTGGCCATTAACGAAATTGTCAAGCCAAGCAACAACATGTTATTTCTACCGGGCAATTTCATTTGATGAATCTTATGGTGAATGGATACTTAAATTTTTGTCCTTCATTGGTCCTTATGGTTGCCAATATGGTATATACCACATTGATGATCACCAAGGCAACCTGAAGCAGTCCGGCAATGCCCGCTGGCCAAAACAACCGGCCAAACCTAAAATTGTCACTACTGATATGTATGTCAAAATTGTTGAAATCGTTCAAGTGGCGCAGGCCGAAAAAGTTCCAATCAAAAATATCGGGCCAAAAACCGACAAAGAACGGTATGCTTACCAAACCCACTACTACAGAGTAGAGCAACATGCTGATTTGAAAGTTCAGTGCCTGCTTGCCATTGTAATCGACAAACGCATACTCTTTTTTATTGGCGGTCCACAAAATAAGTGGAAGAATAAAATTTCCGAAGGGTATAAAGTACTTCGAAAAGGTCGATGCATGAATAATAGCCGACAGGTTTCGCTCGTGTTTGGTAAGGGTTGTTGCCATTTTTGATTGATGAATTTCTGGTTGATAAATGGTTTGCCTATTAGCTTACGATACAAATATATATCTAAAAGATGGTACTATGCAAAACAAAGTACTATTAATTAACAAATAATTAACATTTAAGGAATGGATAATTTTAGCTATTTTTAGCAGCAATAAACCTCTGAAATGGCTGAAAATACTAGTAAATTCAATACTTTCCTGTTTTTTAAACTACCATCTGCCTGGTGGTGTGGTGTGCGGTTACGCTATCTGGATGACCAGAAGGCCGTGACAACGGTTACCCATAAATGGATCAACCAGAACCCGTTCAAGTCGATGTTTTGGGCGGTGCAGGGCATGGCTGCAGAGTTGAGCACAGGGGCCATGGTGATGCACCAGATTAGACAAAGCGGCAAAAAAATATCCATGCTGGTTCAAAACAACAACGCAAACTTTTCAAAAAAGGCCACGGGTAAGATCACCTTCACCTGCGAAGAAGGCCATTTGATCACAGAGGCCCTGCAAAAAACCATTGCAACTGGCGAGGGACAGAAGTTCTGGATGAAATCCGTCGGGGTCAATACCGATGGGGTAGAGGTCTCTACATTTAACTTTGAATGGACGATTAAAGTGAAAGTTTAGGGGTTTATGAGTGTAAAAGTGTATAAGAAGGATTGTTGCCTTGAAAAGATTTTGGTTGTTTAAAATAAATCTGTAACAAAACCCCAAACTTCTCAACTCATAAACGCATAAACATTTTACAAAAAATGAACAGATTCCCGCCTACGCGGGAATGACAAAAACAACAAAAATGAACAACCACGAAATCGATTATGAAATTTACGGGGAAGAAATGCAATACGTTGAGATTGAGCTCGACCCCCAAGAGGCCGTAGTGGCCGAGGCCGGCAGCTTTATGATGATGGATACCGACATCAAAATGGACACCATCTTCGGAGATGGATCCAACCAAGATAAGGGCGTATTGGGTAAGATATTTTCGGCCGGTAAGCGAGTATTGACGGGTGAAAGTCTTTTTATGACCGCTTTTTTGAACGTAGGCCAGGGCAAAAAAAGCGTGAGCTTTGCATCACCCTATCCAGGTAAGATCGTGCCCATTGACCTTTCTGAAAAGGGCGGTAAGTTTATCTGCCAAAAAGATGCCTTTCTCTGTGCCGCCAAAGGCGTTCGGGTGGGTATTGAATTCTCAAAACGCTTGGGCCGTGGCCTTTTTGGCGGTGAGGGCTTTATCATGCAGAAATTGGAGGGCGATGGCATGGCCTTTGTACATGCGGGTGGCACACTGGCAAAAAAAGAACTGGCCGCTGGTGAGGTGCTTAAAGTCGATACGGGCTGTATCGTGGGCTTTTCACAACATGTCGATTACGATATCGAGTTCGTAGGCGGCATCAAGAATACCATTTTTGGCGGCGAGGGACTGTTCTTTGCCACACTTCGCGGTCCTGGCACGGTCTACATTCAGTCGCTACCGTTCAGTCGTTTGGCCGGTCGTGTATGGGCGGCGGCCCCCAAAGGCGGCGGAAAAGACAAGGGCGAGGGCAGCATTTTGGGCGGTCTTGGTGATTTGCTCGACGGGGATAATAGGTTTTAGAAAGGAAGCATAAGATATTTTACTGTCTGGTCGAGCGGAGTCGAGACCTTTTTGAACAGCATCTCGACTGCTCTCGATGTGACAACTATACGTTTAGAATTTGGGATGAACTTCGAGAACCTTTTCAACTTTCTCACAGCGCTCCAAAAAAACAACAATAAAGAATGGATGGATGCCCACCGCAAACACTATTACCAAGTTCGCAATGATTTCATCGCTTGGTTGGATGGGCTGGATGCCGTATTGGCCGAAAAGTACAAAGGGTATTATCCTACACCGGGCAAAATGGGCATCAACCGCATCAACAACAATTTGATGTTCCATCCCAACAAACCGGTCTATAAAGACCATTTTGGGGCCGGTTTGGACAAGGCGCCCCATTCAGCGGATTTCTATATACATATCGGGATCAACGAGTGCCTATTGGCGGGTGGGTTTTGGCGGCCCGACCCAAAAATACTCCGCAGTATTCGTGAGGCCATTGATTACGATGGCGAGCGGTTGAAGAAAATCATCAACAAAAAATCGTTCAAGAAAACCTTTGGCGATCTGTACGAAGATGAAAAACTCACTAATGCTCCAAAAGGTTTTTCAAATGACCATCCACATATTGACCTGCTTCGCAACAAAACGTTTGCAGTGGCCCATGAGCTATCACACGACACCGTGCTATCCGATGGTTTCGACGACTATGTTTTACGGGTTTATGACGAGATGCTTCCGTTTCGCGACTATCTCAACAAGGCGGTGACGGTATAAAAGGCCCAAGGCGTGTGGGCACCGCACCAAACTAATCTACACTTCTTAAAGAATTACTTAACTGCTTTTTCTTCTTTTTTCGACTTTTTATCGCCCAGTATTCCCTTGATTTCTTGCCGGTCAAGCACCTCTTTTTCCAGTAACATGGCCGCCATTTTCTCTAAGAGAGGCCTTTTTTTCTGTAATAATTGTTTGGCCTCCTCATAGCATTCATCGATGATGTTTTGAACCTCGTCGTCGATCAGTTGCTCCAATTTTTCTGAGCGTTTTTCTTTGAACAGGTCGTTGCCCAAAAATTGGCCACTGCTGTCTTGCACCAACGAGATATTGGGCACCTTGTCACTCATACCATATACGGTTACCATGTTGCGCGCCAGTTTTGAAACGCGTTCTAGATCGTTAGAGGCACCGGTGGTCACATCACCGAACACGATTTCTTCCGCGGCCCTACCGCCCAGTAGCCCCTTGATTTTTCCCATCAGTTCGGTCTTGCTCATCAGATAGCGGTCTTCTAACGGCATTTGTAGAGTGTAGCCCAGCGCCCCGATGCCCCGTGGCACGATGCTCACCTTTTGTACTTCGTCGGCGCCATCGGTAAAATAACCGACAATGGCATGGCCGCTCTCGTGGTAGGCCACAATTTTGCGCTCTTTTTCGGTAATGAGTTTGTTTTTCTTTTCGAGTCCGGCGATGACCCTTTCGATAGCGGCCTCAAAGTCTTTCTGGGTTACTTTTTCATGTCCGTTTCGGACAGCCAGAAGGGCCGCTTCGTTGCAAACATTGGCAATTTCGGCACCTGCAAAGCCAGGAGTTTGTGCTGCCAGTTTTTTTAGGTCGACATCGTCGGCCATTTTAATTTTACGGGTATGTACCTTGAAAATCGCTTCACGGCCTTTCATATCGGGTTTGTCGACCAATACCTGACGGTCGAATCGCCCTGGTCGCAACAAGGCCCTGTCGAGTACTTCGGGGCGGTTGGTCGCCGCCATGATTATAACGCCTTTGCCAGGATCAAAACCATCCATTTCCACCAATAATTGGTTTAGGGTGTTCTCTCGTTCGTCGTAACCACCTCCTATAACCCCTGCCCCCCCTCGTTTTTTACCGATTGCATCCAATTCATCAATAAAAACTATACAGGGTGCTTGCTCCTTGGCCTGTTTGAAAAGGTCGCGAACCCTTGCCGCACCGACTCCCACGAACATTTCAACGAATTCAGACCCACTAAGGTTAAAAAACGGCACACCGGCCTCGCCAGCAACGGCTTTCGCCAATAGGGTCTTTCCGGTTCCGGGCGGGCCGATCAATAAGATACCCTTGGGAAGCTTACCACCAAGGCGTGTATATTTCTCAGGATTCTTAAGAAAACTGACCATTTCTTGCACCTCTTCAACCGCCTCGTCAACACCGGCCACATCTTTAAATGTCACTTGGTTTTCGGGTTTTTCAGCATAAATTTTGGCATTGTTCTTACCAAAGTTCATCATTGGGTTGCCCTTGCCCCCCCACATTTTGCGGTAAAGTAGACCCCAAATAAAGATGATAAAGATGAACGGAAAGATCCAGTTCAAGAAAAAATCCCTGAAAAAATTGTTCTCAATATTTCCAAGATAATCGACATTTGCCTTATCTAGCTGGTAAAGCAATTGATCATCATCTACATTGGGCAGTCGGTTTACGATAAATTGGCGTCTCATCTGGTTTTCAATTTCTTGCATTCGAAGCCGCCATGGTGCCGTGGGTCCAGAAGAGATATTTGAAGTGTCACTGGTACGAGTGGAATCTTTAAAGATTCCCAATATTTTATCCTGCTGGATCACAACCCTTTCAATATCACCCTTTGCCAGTTGTTCTTTGAATTGCTTATACGAAAGTTGTTGCTTGGCTGCATGGCTCGACGGAAATAGGAAAACCTGAAGCCCGATCATAAAGGCGAATACAGCTAAATAAAACCAAAGGGAATACTTGTCTTGTTTTTTCATTTTAAATACGAGTTGTGTACATGGTGATGTTTGGCATTGTTAAATAAAATGACCAGAATTTGGGTACTAGTGTATCTTACATGACGGTTTTTCCCCAATTACCAAAAAAAGTCAGATCAAAAATAGGCATTTCATCAAAATACTGAACTAACAATTAATCCATATGGGTGTTGAAACATTGCAACCTGCTTGATTGCCTTTTTTATAATTGTCTTAAATTGCAGGGTGCAAATAATTGAAGACGACAAAGAGTCCAAAAACACGGGAGCTCATGGAGATTCCAAAAGTGAAATTCTGAAAGGTGGACCTTCTTATTTTAGACGCTATATCAGGCTTATAGAAGAGGCAAGAAACGAAATTCATTTACAGATCTACACCTTTGAGAATGACAGCACCGGTATTCTTGTTCAAAGGGCGCTGATAAGGGCTGCTAATCGGGGCGTTAAAGTTTACCTTGTACTCGATGGCTTTGGCAGTGGGCACTTGACCAACAATTTTCTCAATAAATTTCATGATTCGGGCATTGAGGTTCGGTTTTTCTCAAAACTCCGGCTTTCAGTTCCAATTCGTATGGGTCGCAGGCTGCACCAAAAACTATTGGTGGTAGATGGCCATCGGGCCGTTGTTGGGGGCATTAATATTGCCAATCGTTATTACGGTACCCACAAATCACTTCCCTGGCTCGACTTTGCTGTTTTTTTAGAGGGCGAGGTCTGTGTTAGACTTCATAATTTGGCTATTAGAATCCTTAAAAAGGAAAGTGTACAAAAAGTGGTGGCAGAAAACCATTGGTTAAAGCACGATCACCTAAATCTGAAAGAAATAAACGTACTCGAAAATGATTTTTTCAAGAATAAACTACAAATTCGACAAAGTTATCACAGGGCCATTCGAAATGCACAGCATTCGGTACTACTGTTCGCAAGTTATTTTTTTCCCAGTTATCGTCAATTGAAATTGTTGGAGGGTGCTGCAAGAAGGGGGGTAGATATCCATTTAGTGCTTCCACATAAATCGGATGTACTGTTTTACTCAACGGCGGTGAAATATTATTATGGCCGCTTACTGCGCAAAGGCATACACATTTATGAGTACCAGCCCGCTATTTTACATGCCAAAGTTGCAGTTGCTGACGATAGATGGTGCACGGTCGGATCTTATAACTTGAATGATTTAAGCGACTTATTGAGTATAGAGTTAAATGTAGAAATTTTTGACTTGAAGGTGGTTGGCGATTTTTCCACAAAACTCCGGCAAATCATCAAAACAGATTGTCTGAAAATTTCTAAAAAAGATTTTGAGAAACCATCTCCGATTTATCATTTTCTTTGGAAATCGCACTACTTTATTTTAGTGCAAAGCCTAAAAGTTCTTTATTGGATGACTGATAAGAACAAAGACTATCAAATAGAATAATGGCATGATTTTATGAAATAATGTCACCCCTCATGTATTGTTATGACAGGTGTTAAGTGTCAATTTGACCTTTTAAATTAAGATAAATTGCAACCTCGGCACTCATCATATTTTGGCATTAATTTTGCTATGTTCTTAACGGAATCAAGAATTTGGTTCCGGTTTGAAATTATTGTCTAACTTTTAAAATTTGTGTAGCTATGAGCAATATGGTAACCACAAGAAATGGAAGTAGGGCAATTGCAAATTCAAACGGCCTAACTTTTCCAGCATGGTCATCTTGGATCGATGAAATGTTCAACATGGACATGCCATCTGTATTTACTTCAAACTTCAATAAAGGCATAACCTTGCCTAAAGTAAACATTAGGGAAACCAAGGATGCCTATTTTGTGGAAATGGCTGTGCCAGGACTCAAAAAATCCGATTTTAAGGTAGATTTAGACAACCATGTTCTCTCTATTTCTGCCGATATGGAGAACCATGATGAAGTTCAAGAAGACAACTATACCAGAAGAGAGTTTGGCTATGCATCATTCAAGCGAACATTCTCGCTTCCTGAAACAGTGAATGATGATAAAATTGAGGCCAAGTACAAAGATGGTATCTTGAGCATTCATCTTCCCAAAAAAGAAGAGGCCATTCAAAAACCGGCCAAGACCATCAAAATCTCATAAGACTTAGACAAGGGGGTCGCTCTATTCAGGGATGCGGCTCCCTATTTTATTTATTAGTCAACTGTTCAATCAAAAATAAAAGTGTAGTGCCATGAAAGTATTCGGAAAGGAAATCGGAACAGATATAAAATTTCCCCCATTTATTGATAAATTTGTTGGTAAACTGCTGCCCAACAAGAACAAAGACACAGAAGAGTTGGTGACCATTCCCTCAACTAACATCAGTGATGGTGAGGAGGCATTTGAACTGTCATTGGCTCTGCCCGGTCTTGATAAAAATGATGTTAAAATTGAGGTAAATGATAACTATTTGGTTGTAAGTGCCCATAAAGAACAGAGCCATGAAGAAAAAAATAAAAACTGGGTGCGAACCGAGTTTGTAAGCAACTCTTTCTATAGGGCGTTTGAATTGCCCAACAATGCGGACCCAGACCGCATTCAGGCAAAAATGAAGAACGGCCGCCTAGATATCAAGGTGGGCAAAGACAAAAGCCTTAGCAACAAAAGAAGCATTAAGATAGCGTAAGGGAACGCTTAAAAAAAGTGGAGAAGGGGCCTTATCGAACCCTGCCGGCTTGCACCATTGAAAAAACGACCATTGGCACAAAACATATTTTATGAAAACAGGAGTTAAAAGAGACAAAGTCGTAGGCCTTGTACTTTCTGGCGGTGGGGTAAAGGGCATGGCCCATATCGGTATCTTGAAGGCCCTTAACGAGCATGGCATATTTCCCGAGATTATATCGGGGGTCAGCGCAGGTGCATTGGTAGGTGCTCTGTACAGCAACGGGGCCAGCACCATAGATATGCTGGCCTTTTTTAGAAAAACCCCGCTCTTTAAATATAACTTTTTGACCATCAATAAACCGGGCCTCTTTGATACCGATAAATACATTGCCTTTTTGGAAGCACATTTTCCAGTAGATAGTTTTGAGGCATTACAAAAAGAGTTGCATATAGTGGCCACCAATCTGCAGAAAGGTACATCAGAATATTTTTGCTCAGGATCACTTTACAAACCGCTTCTGGCATCAGCAGCATTACCTCCTGTTTTTAGCCCGGTTCGAATTAATGGTTACCTCTATGCAGATGGCGGCATCATGAACAATTTTCCCGTGGAACCGCTTGAAGGCAGGGCAGACGTGGTTATAGGTTCGTACACCACCGCTGTAAAAGAAATGGGTGCTACGGGCATGAACAACTCGTATGATATTACCAATCGGGCCAAATCGTTGATGTTGTATGCCAATTCGATGGGCAAGTTCAACACTGTTGACCTTCTATTCAAACCTAAGGGACTCGAGTATATTGGAGTATTAGATAAAAAAGGCATTGAAAAAGCCTATATGATCGGTTACGAATATGCCAGCAAGGTATTGGAGGAAGAAGCGGCCCCTATTGTAAAAAGTTTGGCAATTTGACCCGTTGCAACTTTCCAAAGCGGTACGTTGGTCAATGCCATATATTTGAATGAAGAACAAAGACATTCAAACAATGGGTAAGGTGCGCAACATTGATGAAGAACTATTGTCAGATAACTGGCATTGGCTCAAAAAGTTCACATTTGAATACCAAAAGGAAGACGGAAGCTGGGAAACCCAAGTACGGGAAGTGTACGACCGTGGCAACGGGGCTGCCATTCTTTTGTACAACAAACAAAAGAAAACAGTGGTTTTGACAAGGCAGTTTCGAATGCCCACCTATTTGAACGGGAATGAAGATGGAATGATGATTGAGGCTTGTGCCGGTGTTTTGGAAAATGGAAATGCCGAGGCGACCATCATCAAAGAGGTCGAGGAAGAAACAGGCTATAAGATTGACAACTTAAAAAAAATATTTGAATCATATATGTCGCCGGGGTCGGTCACAGAAATCCTTCACTTTTTTATTGGGCAGTACACAGATACCATGAAAGTAAGCCAGGGCGGTGGCGCCGAAGATGAGCACGAGAACATCGAGGTGCTCGAAATGCCCTTCAGCAAAGCCCTAAAAATGATCGAATCAGGCGAAATAAAAGATGCCAAGACCATTATGTTGTTGCAGTATGCACAGATCAACAAGTTGATCTGCTAAAACCTCATGTTTCAAGCTCCATGCAACAAATTGTTTTTTTTTTGGAATTTGAAATTTGAAATTTTCTTCAGTAAGTATCGCGCATAAACTCGAATATGGCCTGCATCTGCTTTTTTACTTCAGCTGATGGCAGACGAAAATGATTGTTCATAAAACTGAATATCAATACCTTACCTGATTTGGTGATGAGATAACCGCTTAAATTATGGTTGTTCCCTAAACTTCCTGTTTTTGCATAGATGTAGGGATTTCCATCGGTTGCATACCAGTTTTCAAGTGTGCCCGATACTCCGCCTGCCGGAAAGAATCCGAATAATCGGTCTCTATCCATTTCCTTGTAAAGATGGTGCAGCACCTGAACCATTGACTCGGGTGTGAAGAGGTTATAGCGCGAGAGGCCAGACCCATCGACCCATCGAGGAGGCTGTTTCAAATCTGTGAGCAGGCTATCGAGAACAAAGGCGCGTGCTTTTTGTGAAAATAGGGTGTCCGATAGGGTAGAAGAAGCCATGACCAATAGCTGCTCTGCCAAGAAATTATCGCTTTCCAACATCATTCTGCGGCATAGCGAATCCCTCGACATACCAAATAATACCTGCTTTTCACCCTCGGGCATTTTGTTTACAACGGTGAGCTTTTTCTGTAGCGCCTCCTCCAGAAGATGGCGTGTCAAGGTACTGTCGACCCGAAAGGGGATTTCAACCGTATCTTTTCTGGCCGGGTCGAAATAGAACACATTTTCGTTTTCCTCACGTTGCAATCGATAATCCAAGGCAATAAGCTTATCGGCAAAATAGGAGGGTGACACCACCAACGAATCGGCTTTATAAACGGTCACCACATTGCCATACAGGGGCAGGGGCGAACGTTCCGGGGAATAGTACCACTGGTAATCGCCCCAAGCCCAGCCGGGACCAAAACGATCGTCTTGAAAATTGTTTAGAAAAAGGGCGATATGTTGATGCCCTTTCAGAAAATTTAGGGCCGTACTGTCGTTAAAATAAGGATGCAAGGCAGATGGATCGCCGGTGCCTTCAACATAGAGGGTATCGTTAATACCCAAGTACTTTAGTGAAGGCACGTGTTCAGGTAGCAGCTTCAATGCAGTAAAAAGGGTAAATATCTTGGTGTTGCTGGCCGGGATAAAGTATTTTTTACTGTTTTGGACATAGAGGGTATCATTGGTTTCGGGGTCAATGACCAACAAACCCAAAAAATGGTTTTCGAAAAGAGTCTGTGACAGGTTTACGTCGAGCTGTTTCTTGATCTTTAGGTGTTTGGCGGGCGCGCAGGCACCCATAACCATCAAGCAGATAAATACATAGACCCATGTCTGTCTAATGCGCTGTTTTAAAGGCAGTTGCAATCTGTCGTTCATCGATTTTAACAACAACTTATCTAAATTTTAACGTGTTTTGCCAACCAAGATATATCTTTTATGGGTAAATTGGGGAGCAACCCAGTAAACCAAATAAACTTTTTGACATATGGCCAGAGCTATGTTAGAGTATACCAAAACTGTCTTGCAGAAAGTCAGTTTTGATGCAAAACTCTTTGCTAGAGAATTGAAAAAAGCAATCTCAAGGCTATTGCCAAATGAAATTGAAGAATTAAAGATCTGGTTACAATATTTTGTGTTGGACAAACCAGAATTGCAGACAAGTCTAATGTATTTAAAAGCATGAGAAAAAAGCCCTGGCAATTTTGTCAGGGCTTTTTTTCGCAACCAACCCCGCATTTTCGACTCTATTAAAAAAAGCAAAATGCGAATCGTTATCTTATTGCTTTCTGTTTCTTTTTTAGCCTGTGAGGAAGACAATTCTTCAGAGATGCCCATTTATAACAGTAAAATTGTTGGCCAATGGGAATTGGAGGCCACAAGAATAAGTCCGGGAAATATTGTCAAAGAATGGACTTTGGTAGAAGATGGTGAAATCTATCATTTTAAGAGCGATGGTTCTTTCAGCAGAAAAAACTCTTCAAACATTGTTTCGGGAAATTATGGCTTTGATGATGATAACCAGATATTGACGATTTTACCCCAGGAAAACAACGAACTGAGATTTAATGTTCAACTGAAAGGCGATAAGATGATGTTAGGATTTATTGATTGTATAGAAGAGTGTTCATATCGCTATCGAAGGCGCAACTAACTTTTGTTCAAAGGACTTATGATTTTTACGTCTTGAAAAGCGATGGCCCCTCTTACAATACCTGAAATTACTTCTTTGAGCGCCTCGGTTATCTGTATTTTCAACTCGCTTTTGTGATAGATTAGACTGATTTCGCGTGCCGGTGCCGGATTTTTAAAATGCTTAAGGTTCCCTCTCTTCTTAGCATCCAGTTCCAAGGTGTTCAAATAGGGCAACAAGGTCATGCCCATGCCTTCGTTGGCCAAATTGACCAAGGTCTCAAAACTTCCGCTTTCAATTTGAAAATGCTCAGCAACCCTGTTTCGGGATGAGTTGCACAGATTGATCACGCCATCACGAAAACAGTGCCCATCTTGCAACAAAAGCACATCATGTATGTCGAGATCACTGGCTGATAGCTCTTGTGCCTTTGCCAAACGGTGGTTTGGTGGAACGTAGCCCACAAACGGCTCATAGTACAGGGGTCGCTCTTTAATGAATTCAATTTCAAGGGGGGTGGCAGCAATGGCCGCGTCGATATGCCCGTCATGAAGGTTGCGGATCAAGGTATCGGTGGCCTGTTCTTTGATGATCAGGTTTACCTTTGGGTATTTTTTCACAAACGTTGGCAGAAACATCGGCAATAAGGTTGGCATCACTGTAGGTATGATACCCAATATGAAATCACCCCCAATGAACCCTTTTTCTTGGTCGACGATATCTTTGATGCGCTCGGCCTCGGCAACAATGTTTTTGGCCTGGGCCACGATTTTTTTGCCTACCTCTGTAATGGCTATGGGTTTTTTGCCACGATCAAAAATGAGCACATCCAACTCATCTTCGAGCTTTTGCACCTGCATGCTCAAAGTGGGCTGTGTAACAAAACTCTTCTGGGCGGCCAAGGTAAAGTTTCGGTATTCGGCCACCGCCAAAACATACTGTAATTGTGTAATGGTCATATTGAATAATTAGTGCCGATAAAGATATAAAAACAATCGATAAATCTTATAGAAATCAACTTTTGCAATTCAATATATTTATACCTTTAAAAATCAGAACATGAGAACAAACAGTATAGGATTGGATTTGGACAAGTCAAGAGCCTTGGCCCAAGAGTTGAATGTACTCTTGGCGAATTTTCAACGCTATTACCAAAATTTAAGGGGAATTCATTGGAACATTAAGGGCAAGCGCTTTTTTGACCTTCACCTAAAGTTTGAAGAGCTTTACACCGATGCAAATGTAAAGGTCGATGAAATTGCCGAGCGAATATTGACCTTGGGCGGTGTGCCACAGCATACCTTTGAGGATTATATCGAGCATTCGAAGGTGCCTGTGGGCATTAACATCACAAAAGATGAGGATGCCATTCGGCTCATTGTTGATTCCTTGAAGGAACTGTTGAATATTGAGCGCCATATTTTACACGAATCAGATGATGCAGACGACGAAGGCACCAACGCCATGATGAGCGATTTTATCACAGAACAGGAGAAAACCGTTTGGATGATGAAGGCCTGGTTGGCAGAAGAGGTATGATTTGAATACCCTACAACTAGGGATGACTTTGAATAAATCAAGCGCAGCTGAAACTTTTTCAGCTGCGCTTTTTTAAACATATACAATGCCTTACGATTATGTTTTAAAAGCGAATGTTGAGTTGTATATCCTCGTCTGATACTTCAAACTTTGCAGCATCGAATGTGGGTGGGCCCATCGTCATTTCATTGCCCGACATACCGTAGCTCTCTTTCGGCATGCCGTTTTCTTCGAAGTCCATGCGCTGGTTATCATTCTTGTCGTGCATGACCATGATGGCATAGCTTCCAGGTTCAACATTTTCAAAGGTCAGGGTCAGTTCGCCAGTTTTTGCAGGCTGCATGGCGTTTGCCACTCCGGGCCCTTTCATAAAGGAATCGGCTGTGTGCAATCCTGCCAATATGGTGCCACCATCTGATAGTACGTTTTCTATGGTCACGGTTACGGTAACACCTTTATTCTCTTGGGCAATGCTTACAAAACTGGTAAAAAGGAGTGCGAAGATGATTGATAAGTTTTTCATGTTTCTTGTTTTTAAGTAATTATTGATAGGTCAAAAATCAGGGAACTTTTGCCATCGAAATAATCGTTTGAACCCAATTGTTGAATTTTCAGGTTGAACTGTGACGGCGATACATGTTTGCACCTAGAAGACTATCGTAGCATATAGTCTAGACTTAAAAAACGAAATAAGTATTTTCTTACAAAAAAATTATATATTTTGGCGCATTTCATCGAAAAAATTGGTCATTCATCCAAATAGTATGTAATATTACAGTGCAATCCCAAATGCAAACTTAGCCTATGATCAAGTATTACCCTGTTATGGATATTCTTGTCTTCTTATTGTTTCTAATGTTGATGGGCCTAGGTCTGGTTGGGATTGTGATTAATCCAAAATACTCAGCTTATGGCTTCAATAACTACCCCCAGTTTTAGGATAAGGCCACTAATGGGCAAAAGTACTTTGGTTATGGCAGTGTGCCTTTTGCTATTTTCGCCCAATGCCCACACACAGAGCGAAAACCCCTATGTGGCCTATAACGTGCCCTTTCAGAACTTGATGAAGTTCAACAGGTTTTTGATCAACCCGACCTTTTCTACGGTTCGTGAAGACAAGACCTATCTTAATTTTTTCCATCGTAGTCAAGGATCGGATTTTCAAGACAATGCACAAAATTATTTTTTGAGCTACAGTGCGGTACTCAATAATCGTACAGGGCTTGGGCTCAGTGTCTACAACCAACAATCAGGTGTAATTTCAAATGTTGGGGTCATGGGCAATTACGCCCATGGTATTCGACTTGGCAAGAACACCGATCTTAGTTTTGGTTTTAACCTGCCCTATTACAAGAGCAGTTTCGACGAAAGTCGTGCGGTAGCCCTGCAAGAAGACCCTTTGTTAGACGACCTTGAGGATAGCTCGATCATATCTTTTCAACCCGGTCTTAACCTTTCTCTGGGTAGGTTCGATGTGGGTGTATTTGCACAGAATCTTTTCGATTTTAATCTGAAAAGTGGCGAAATGCTTTCAGAAGTGAATGGAAAGACTTTTTCTGGCCACCTACAGTATGCACATGAATTCAAAAATGGAAGGGGCATCTTTGAAGATGGGCGATTGATGCCGTTGGCCAGGGCGCGTTTTGAGGGAAGCCAAGAACCGATTTTTGGCGGGGGCCTCATTCTCGACCTGCCCAAACTAGGCTGGATACAGGGTGGATATGACCAATACTACGGGGCATCTGCGGGTACAGGTTTTAACCTTAACAAGCGCTTGTCGTTCGGTTACAATTTTGAGAAGGGATTCAATAACTCATTGAACAATCTTGGGGTAACCCATGAAATTTCAGTAGCATACTCTTTTGTCCCAAATCTTACCAAAAACTTGTATGTGGCTGAAGAAAATGATAAAAGGTTGGTCCAAATAGTCGAAGAAACCGGTCAAGAAGATAAACCTGGTAAGGCCGATGCCGATTTGACCCCACTTGAGGAAGAGTTGGCCAAGATAAAAGAGCAACAACGCATGAACCTGGCCATTATCGATGAGTTGATCTTTCGATTGGATTCAATGGAAACCAACCGTCAAAGAGATCTAGAGCAACGGTTTGAAATGGTGATGCGAATGGTACGCAAAGAAAACCATGACAACAAACCCGATATTGAGAAAAAAGCCCAAGAGCTCTTTTTGACAAAGAACGTGAAGGCGGCCACCTTTAAGAACGATATTGCCTCGATTACGCGAGCGACACGCAAAACAGAAAAGCAAACCGGCGTTTTTACAGGGGGAGCCTTTAAACCCATTGAAAAATATATAAAACTCGACGGCATCGGCAAGGGGCATTACCTCATAGTCAATGTTTTCGGTAACGAAAACTATTTACACCGGTTCATAAAAGAACTGAAAACCAAGGGGTTGAATCCGAAGTACTTTAAAAATCCCGAGAACGGCCTCAACTATGTGTATTTGGCACATTTTGATGACGATATGGCCGCTAGAAGCGCATACGGCTCACAACTGAACGGTAAGTATAACCAAGACATGTGGATCATGCATGTTGAGAACCCACGATATTCAAACTATGCAGAGACATTGTTTGACGATGAGTGATTGTTCGGTCGCTCCATTTCTTTAAGGAGCCGATCTTTGAAATGGCCCTCGCCCCGGGCCATTTCTTTTTTGTGCCTATTCTACTTTTGGGTCGTTCCGTTTTCCGACAATTTCGACCAGCCAGTAGATCAACTGGCCAATACCGCTTACAAAAACGAAGAGCAAGATCCAGACCACCAGTAGGCTATTGCCTTTTAGGTTGGGGTTCTGCACCGCATGCACTATGTAGAACACCAAACTCGATAACGAAATGAGTATGATCAGCATTATTACAATCACAAACCAGGCGATGTTGCCGAGTATCATCGAAGCTTCCACTTCACCGCCAGAGGCCTCAGCCGTTTCTATGTTCGTGATCAGGTTTACGACGAAGTACATCCAAAACCCTATTGAAAGTACTCCGATCAAGATGGGGGCAAGCGCGAAGAAGGCCTGCCAAAATTTACTGTGTAACATGGTACGGTTGTTTTTATTGATTGGACTGTTCTTTTATGTGTCGTGCAATTTCACTTTCTGTTACACCCCGCTCCCTTAAACGGGCAACAATGGTGGCATGGTCTTCAGGGCGCGTTTGCGATAGTTTATAGGCGGCCTGAATTTCAGTGATCTTTATTTGAAAACCGACCACCCCTTTTACCTGCCTCAGGGTTTTGGGCGACATATTGTGCAGGGAGATGGGTTTATCCGAATCCTTTTCGTGCTTGTCGACCAATCGGTGTAAGGCCTCCATAGTGGCCTTTTCATCAAGTATGGTCAGTTTCCCATATACATGTACGGCAATATAGTTCCAGGTGGGCACTTCTTCCTCTTTGTACCATGAAGAAGATACATAAGCGTGCGGACCGTTGAAAATACAGAGCACTTCTTGTTCGTCACCGAACGATTTCCATTGGGGGTTGGCCTTTGCTAGGTGTCCCACCAATACATCATCGCCAAAAGAATCCTTTTCCAGTTCCAATGGTATGTGGGTGGCCCAAGGCCTTTTGTCCACTTGGTTTACAAGGATACCAAAACTGTTCTTGGCCAAAAAATCCTTTACCTCTTTGATATTTTCATTTTTATAGTGTAAGGGAATGTACATGAGCGTTTTTTACTGATTGGATGCCGTTAAGGTTTTCTGCAATGCTGTTAATCTAAAATATGCATAATCATGTAAAGCTTTCGGTATTTTTCAGCAGAAATACAATACATAGTTCACAATGAGGCAATTTTTCACCCTGCTGCTACTCGTTTTACTGGCGACTTCTTGCGCCGAAAAGTCAAAGATACCGGTATATGCTTGGACCGGTGGGCCCGGTGAGGCAACCGATCAAGAATTGAAGATCCGGTTTAAAGATTATAAAGACAAGGGCATAGATGGGTTGATGTACAACGGCGGCCATGACCCCGCCACCTACAAAAGGGTAGGGGCCATTGCCAAAGAAGTGGGATTGGAGTTCCACACATGGATACCCACCATGGTGCAGGGCAAAAATCCGAAACTGAAACCCGAATGGTACGCTACCAATCGATTGGGCGAATCAGCCCTTGAAAAGCCGGCCTATGTGCCCTACTATACTTTTTTATGCCCCAACAAAGAGGGGGTACAGCACTTTTTGGCAGAACTTTACGGCAGTGTGGCCGAGGTCGAAGAGGTCGATGGCGTCCATTTGGATTATATCCGGTTCCCAGATGTGATCTTGGCACGTGGACTTTGGGATAAATATGGATTGGTAATGGACCGCGAATATCCGCAGTACGACTACTGTTATTGTGAACAGTGTACCAATGATTTCATGGAAAAGACCGGAATCGACATCAAAGAGGCCGAAGACCCGGCTCAGGTACCGGAATGGAAACAATACCGTTACGATTTAATTACCAATACGGTCAACAACCTTACCGAAGTGGTACATGCCAAGGGAAAAAAAATAAATGCAGCGGTTTTTCCAGGTCCTTCAATCGCCAAAAAACTGGTGCGCCAAGAATGGAACAACTGGAACTTGGATGCCTTTTACCCCATGAACTACAACGATTTTTATCTCAAGGGACCTGAATGGGTAGGCGAAATGGTGGCCGAAGAAGTTGTGGCTGCCAATGGCAAGCCGGTTTATAGCGGACTTTTTATCTGCCCCAAACCTGAAAACAAAACCAATGAAAACGACCCTGAAAACCACGGCTTGTTGCCCGAAGAGCTGGGCACGGCCATTGCTGTTTCCATGCAAAACGGGGCCAAGGGAATATGCCTGTTTACCCCAGAACGCATGACCGAAGCCCATTGGAAAGCCTTTGAAGAGGCGATTTATAAAGACTATTCAGAACAAGAGTAAAAGGGGTTTATTGGTTTTCTGTAATGGTAAGGACAGTTGCTCGGTTTTATCGGTTCGAGTAGGTTTTCACGATATCTGAAACATCGTTGTATTTTTTCCATGATTTGGGCCGCTTATAGTCCAAACCTGATTTCATGATTTTGGCATCCGGATAGTTCTGTTTGATGTTCCTCCAAGTGGTGTCTTCCCAGTGAATGGCTTCGAGTTTTTGCAACCCTACCCCCTTCAAAGGTCCTGAGACCGCTTTGTCTATCAAGGGCCACCAAAGGCTTTCGGTTTCCCTGTCCCAAAGAATGAATCCGTCCAAACCATCCCAAACATCGGGGTCGTAGTAAGTGTACCCGCTCACGGCAAAGGTGAAGGTCTTATCACCATAGGTGCGTTTGTAAATGGCACCCAAATCAGCAAGAATACAGTAGGCGGCAAAAATGGGCTCACCATCCAAAACATCGTTGACCACCTCATGCCGGGTCAAATCTCGAACGGAGTAAGCCTTTACCTCACCCCCTTTTTTGGCCACCAAAAAACGGCTGTCGTCTCTCCAGTACCTATCAGCTTCCATGACCGTAAGGTACGTGGGTTGCAAAAGTGCCGGAAAACGCTCCCGGCCCAATCCGTAGTGAAACTGCCCGGGATCCAAATCAAGATTGTCGATGATGAAATGTTGATCATCTTCAGATCCGCCATAGAGCATTCTTGTACCATGCATTTCAAAGAACTTACCATTGTTGAACGCACTAGGGCGTTGGGCATTCAAAATAAGGGGAAGGAAAAGAATGAGGAAAAAAACAAGAAATCTCATAGCAAAAGTTTTGAATATGTTTTTGGTAGTGAGAATGCTTTGAAAATTACAGATACCACGCCTAAAATTTTAAAAACGCTTACACTTTTTTTATGATGCAAAAAAGGCCCAGAAGTTTTCTGGACCTTTCTTCGGTTGGTTTGGGTAGGGTGAATCGTTTATTGTCGGCTTGCCGCTTCAACGGTGCCATCGGTACCACTAAGATCTTTTCTGAAACTCCATAGTTCGCTTTTCTGGCCATTGGTCGTGGCCTCAACATCTTTCAAGAATTTTTGAAAACTACCGGCACCATGAACCTCTTCAAAATATTGCGGAAATTTGTCTTCTTTCCCCATCCAGGCCATGGTGTCGAAGAAGTCTACCCAAGCAAAGTCAAGTCCTTCTTCATTTCCCAGCTCATTGGTATATGCGCCATGTATTTGGTCGGGCATTTTTTTAGCGTACAGTTCGTGCACTTTTTTGACGACATTGTTCATGAAATCCATGTCTTTGAAACGCTTTACGTCAACCATGAATACAGAAAGGTTCTTTAAGGTAAAATCTTTGGAGAAATTGGAAAGTTCGGGGTGGAACTTCCAATAGTTGACGTCAACATCACCGGTCAAATGGGGTACCACGTTGGCATCCCAATCACCATCATGGCCATCGTCTGAAGCGGGGCGCCCGTCAAGCGCGCTCCAAGGCAAAGGCCCCATGTTCCACATATATTTGCCCGCATTTTTTCCACTGTTGATAGAATAGACAATGGCCTGGTACGGCCCTGCCGGGTGGAATTTTTTGTTGTGGGCCGCTACTGCCTTTTCAAAGGCTTCGGTGTGTCCTGGCATCACGCTCAGCATCACGTTTTGAAATACCAGGGGTTCTTGATAGTCTTGCGCCGATACCAAAAATGGTAACAGCAATAGTGTCAATAATACTCGTTTCATCGTTTGTTGATTTTAGTTGTTTGCAATTATTATTAGGATTATCCTAGTTCTCTGTTTCTTTTGGCACCAAGCTGCTCAGATCAAAATAGTCAGATAGGGTGGCAATCTTACCGTCTTCATTAAAGGTGCTCAGGTTGAAGAACTTTACGCCCATTTCTTGGCCACTTTCGGTGTGTGTCGCCGTCCACGTGCCATATGTACGGATGACATTGGCTTTGGTTTCGGCCGTTTCCTTCGGATAAACGGAACCAGAATAAAAACCACCAACCGTACCGTTATCAGCCGTGACGACACCCTCATGGTATCGAATGTTTTCAAAATTGTCATGATAGCCCTTGATGGCTGCCAAAAACTCTTCTTTGCCCACCCATTTGTTGCCATTGTAGTTTGGCGGGCTGAATTTGAGCGTATCGGCCAGCATCGCCTCTTGTGCCTCTATATCTTCATCGGCATGCGCCTGAAAAAAGGCACGTATGGTCTCTACCTTCTTGTTAAAATCTGCATGGTCAGCAGTTGGTTCCATCTCGGTTTCAAGCGATGTGTTCTCGTTGGTTCTTGCTTGCTTGCATGAAACTGCCGTTAACACGGCAAGCATGATAAGAATTTGAAATAGTGACTTTTTCATTGTTGGATATATTTATTGGTTTGTGGTTTCATAAAGTTGTCTGGTATCGGCATATTGCTGAAATGCGGTTGCCTTGCCATTTTTGATGGTCCAGAGATGTGCCGCTTGAACGTCTAGCTTGGCGCCATTATCCTTTCTTTCGGCATTGTACCGTAAGGTGGCCAATACCTTGTCTTCTCCGACATCGTGTAAATTGATGTCTTCAAGGGTAAAGTATTCATACTCTTCCCCAACGCGGGAGAAAACGCCGTTTAAGACAGCGTCTGGCCCTATGTAAGGGTTGCCGTCTGCCCATGGATTGCCTTCGGCCTCGTTCCATACCACCTTGGGGTCAAGTGCTTCCAGTACAGCAGGAATATCACCTGTGGAGAACGATTTGTACATGTTGTTTATGATACTCTTATTTTCTTCGGGCGATAGATTTTTCATAGCATCGATTTTTTGGAGCTCAAGCACCACCTCAGTTGGATCCCACAAACCTACTTCACGAACGATTTTGCCTTCTACAAAACGATAGGTCAGGTGTATCGGGATGGTAACCTCTTTGCCCGTTGCCGCCAATGTTGCTTTCCAGTCTAACCAACAGTTGACCCAAGTCTCACCATCATCGGTGACCACCATTTCGTATTCCTGATCTTCTTCAAGAAAACTTCTACTGGAATAGTTGACATCGTTATTTTTATGATAGGCCATGGTTTCAGCAGGTGACATCGCATTATCTTTGGTATTATATCGTGTTTGCGAAGTATCTGCATACATACTGGTATCGTAGTTTTTTGTGTTGTAGTTCGCAATCAATTTTTTCACGTTATCAATTTCAGGCGAATTCTGTGTATAGCGTTCAGGGCCTTGATTGCAGGCCATGAACAGCATTGATACAACTCCGATAAAAATTACTTTCTTCATAGTTTTTGTGTTTGTTTATATTGTTATTCCGGTTTGTGCACTTCCAATTCAATCTCAACAAGAAATTCTGGCAAAGCCAATTCTTTTACACCTAACCAAGACCCCGTCGGGAAGTGATTTTTATAGATTTCGGTCCGGTAACCGGCTACTTCCAAAAACTTGGGCATATCGGTGGTGAACACGTTTTCTACCACTACATCATCGAAGGTGCATCCGTAGTGTTTCAAGATTTTGTCGAGATCGGCATAACAGTTTTTCATTTGTTGCTCCATATCACCGACCGCAGTTGGGTTTCCTTCATCGTCCATGCTCACGGCACCGGAGATTTTAATGGAATTGCCAATTTTTACCGCGTGTGAATAGCCATAGGCCTTTTCAACTTCGGGCCGCAACAGAAAATAATCAGGTGCGTGCATTTCGATTTCGACATTCTCTGACTGTTCTGCCGTTTCTTTTTCCTTTTCTTGTTGATTGCACCCAAAAGTTGCGGCTAGAAGTATGGCGGAAACAATGGATATTCTCAAAAAGTGCTTTTTTATCATTTTTGAATTGGTTTCAATTAAGGAGTACGTTTGAATATTAATTGGTTTAATTTGATGGCGCATAGGCCAGATCCGGCCGCATTTGGCCCTCATCCGTTTCATAGCGCAGCACGTACTTGAACATTTCACCAAACAGTTTTTTTCCTTCTTCGCCCAGCAATGCCTCGTTTTCTTTCGATTGTCGGGCATAGTCTTCTGCATCTTTGGCCGATACTACGGCCACATAGTAATCGCCCTCGGCGCCGAAACCATTGTGGTAGATACGGTAGTACTCCTTAGAGCCCTTTTTTTCAAAGAGCGCCTTGAGTTCTTTCAGTTTTCCCTTTAGCTGTTGGATATTTTCGGGCGCAACGTACAAACGGTGCCATTTTCGATAGTTTTTGCCTTCGGTGTTTATGTCAATGCCCTCTGGCATATAGGTAAGTTCTTCGTTCAAATAGACGATGTAGTCGCGGTGTACGTCATAACATTTGTTAAAACGCTTGAAGATATCGCCGAAGGCTTCATCTCCCATTTTTTCCCGTAACGGGGCAAACACATTGTTGTCAAGTGCCGCCATGTTCTCAATGGGCGATATGGTCAAATACTTGTTCGTGGTGGTCGAAGCAATGTTCCAGTTGACATCTTGCAGGTTGTGTGTTTTACAGGCCTCCATAAAGTCTTTGGAAACGGCCTCATACTCTTGAATCATCGATGGTTTAACCTGGTCTTCGTGTATGTAAAAGGCTTGGTTTTTGCTTTGTTGGGCATGTATGGTGTTGATGAACAACGACATGGCCATAAATAATAAGGTTGTTTTCAGTGTTCTCATGACTGTTTGTTTATTAAGGTTGTGGATATTTATTTGCTATTGGTTCGAGGGTGAATAGGCCATATCAGGACGTATACGCCCCTCAACGGATTCATACTTGATCAGGCTGTCCATGAAATCGCCGTACATCGTTTCCCATTCCTTGCCCAACAACTCGTTGTTGGCAGCTATCTTATTGGCATAATCTGCGGCATCTTTTGCAGCGATGGCGACCATGTAGTGCTCGCCCCGATAACCGAAGCCGGTTCGATATACGCGATAATCAAGTTTGGATCCCTTGCTTTTGAATAGGTTTTTTATGGATTTCACCTTTTCTTTCACGGCATCACCGTTTCCGGGAGCGTACTGAAAGTAATGGAACTTTCGATAGGGCTGTCCTTCAGGTGTTTGGGTGATGCCATCGGGCATGTAAGACAGTTCCTTGTCTAGATGCAGCACATAATTGTGTTCAACATCATAGCACTTGTCCATCCGATCAAAAAGGGCACCCATTTTGTCGGCCCCCATCTTCTCGGCAAGGGTCTTGAATACAGGGCGTTCGACATCGGCCATTGAGCTTATGGGGCTCACCCACATATAGCGGTTGTCGACCGTATTTGAAACGATGACGTCCAACCCTTGTATGTTGTGTTTTTTCATGTTTGAGGTCAGTTCTTTGCAAACCGTTTCATACTCGGCTACCATACCGGGCTTTACCACATCTTCATGTACCCAAAAAGCTTGGGTGTTTTGCTGTGCTTGTGACAGTACCGGTATCAAAAGAATGGCCGCTAGAATGAGAATGAATGTTTTGAGTGTTTTCATAATTGCATTGTTTTGGTTGTTTAATTGTTTAAGAAATTATTCGAGTGCCGGGGGTACCAGCGTATAGCCCAATTGTTGAAGTAGGTCAAGTTCATTGTAGTAGACTTCCTCACGGTACAATTTGCCATCAGAATCAAAAGAGAGTAGGCTCATACCGCTTACTTTTGCTTTTTTGCCTGTGGCACGAAACTCACCGAACACGCCCGTATTGGTACCGGTAAAGGTCCAGTGCGTAAAGAGTTGGTTGTCTTTTATATAGGTGTTTTTAAGGTGGATGTTTAAATCAGGAAATGCCGTTAGATAAACATTGATATGCGCCTGTAGCTCTTTTTGGTTTCCGGCTACTTTGATGCCATTTAATGTTCTGGTGAAATCTTCCGTTGAGATAGGGGCCAGAAGTTCTAGGTCCTTATTGTTCCAGCAAGAATCTACCAAGGTGTTCAAATTGTTCTTTATGGTGTTTTCCATGGTCATCATCCCCTCTTGTAAAAGCCGCTCTTTTCTATTACAGGAAGCCATTATCAATACAACAAGGGCGATGGTAAGAAGGGGAGGTTTCATTAGCGTTTGAATAGTATTTTTTGGCCATTCGCAACGAATAGATTCATTTCTTGCCCGCCCACCAAACGAATTGTGACGAAGAGCCCGATTTACTGTCCGAACACCCATTTTTCTTTATCGGGCGATAACTGGCATTAATTTCGTACTTTTAGTAGCCTTGTTCCCCGGCCTTAATCAAAAGGAAATGGGTCACCGTTCGCTGAAAGCCCTGTTGTTCTACGCAGCTATGATTTTGAGCTGTACGGTTGGCAGTTCCCAAATTGTTGATTTCAGCGGCGAAAACCCCTACAAAAGAGTATTTGAACAGACAGACAACTTTGGGGGGTCGTATTTAGAGGTTCTCGAAAAAGCCTATCCGCAGGCAACCAATGATTCCCTTAAATTCTTAATGCTCAACGACCTTTCCTATTACTGGCACACCCGAGACTTGCTGAGAGCCATGCATTTTACAGAAGAGGGCCTGAAACTCACCGAAACGAAACAAGACAGCCTTTGGCACGGCAGGTTTCAGATAACCCAGGGAGCCATTTTACTTCGGATGGAAAAACTGGACAGTGCCCAATCGGTGCTGGAAGACGCCAAGACCAAGGTGCTTGAAAAAGACCTAGCTTTTTTGAACACGCAACTGGGCTATGTGTACGAACGCCGCGGACAATTGGACAAGGCCGCCGATTATGCAATGGAGGCACTCGCTTTGGGCGAAAGGCTGAACGACCAAAAGGCCATAGCCTTGGCCTTCAGCGATCTGAGCAACCTTTTTTGGAAGCAATCAAAATTCGAAAAGGGGTTGGAATATGGTCTAAGATCAGTCCAGATTTTCGAAGAAAGAGGTATAAATGACCTTGACTATGATTTTACCCTCTATGTGGTGGGAAACAACTATTTGGCGTTGGACAAATATGAAGAGGCCCAGCGGTATTTTGAGCATACCATTGCCATTGGCGAACGCTATGGTTTCTATAACAATTTGAGCGATGCCTATATCTCTTTGGTCGACCTATATGCCTATCTCGGTAAATTTGATGAGGCAGAATTGGCCGGCACCAATGCCCTGAAATATGCCGAGTTGCTCAACAGCAACAACTTTATGGTGATGCGTTCATGGCTGTCAATAGGCAAATTGCAAAACCTGCAGGGCAAATATATTAGCGCCATTGAAAGCCTACAAAAGTGCATCACCATTGCAACAGATGACTTTGGCGACGAGTACTACCTGAGCCAGGCCTACGAGAATCTGGGCAAGGCATATGCGGGCAACCACCAATATCAAGAGGCCTATAATGCCTTAGCGGAGTACGACAAATTGCAGAATCTGATTTTTACGGCTGATTCTGACCATCGTATGTCGATGCTGCAAACAGAATTCGATGTTGCCAACAAAGAAGGTACCATTCAGCAACAAGAGACACTGATAAAAAAACAGCGTACACGGCAAACCCTCATCATCATCATCACCTGCCTGTTGCTGCTGTTACTGGTGTTATCATATAAGGCCATACAGAACAACGTGCGAAAGAACCGGTTGCTACAACGGCAGAACAAAGAGAAAGAGTTCTTGTTGAAAGAAATACACCATCGGGTAAAGAACAACCTAGAGATTGTTTCAAGCCTGTTGTCGCTGCAATCGGCACAAGTGAACGACCCCAATGTCGTAGCAGTTATGCAGAAGTGCCAACAACGGGTGCACAGTATGAGCATGATCCACCAAAAACTATATCAGGGCAAGAGCATATCGGCCATAGAGATGAAAGACTATTTTGAAAATTTGGGTAGTTACATTTTGAGCACCTACGGAATGACAGGCCAAATCGACATCATATATGACATGGAAGCGATTGAACTTGATGTTGATATGGCGATACCTATAGGTTTGATAGTCAATGAATTATTATCAAACGCCCTTAAATATGCCTTTCCCGAGAAGGCAAAAGGGCATATCACCGTAAGCCTAAGGGAAGAAGGCTCACGGGTGCATTTGAGGGTGGCCGATAATGGTATTGGGAAAATCATGAAGAAAGGGGCTATTGGATCGGGTTTTGGAACCAAACTGATACAACTGCTCACCCAGCAATTGGACGGTAAAATGGATTTAACCATAGAAAATGGGACTTCGGTCTCTTTTGAATTTCAACTTCATAAAGCAGCATAGATATGAATACCAAGACACGTATATTGATAGTTGAGGATGACATGATCATAGCCGCCAATCTATCGTTGCAACTGACAAAGTTGGGGTATGAGGTAACGGGCATAGAATCGAGGGGCGAAGAAGCGGTCGTTCATGCGCGGGTCAATACACCTGATATTATTTTGATGGACATAAACCTAAAGGGGAGCATTGACGGGATTGAGACTGTTAAAATAATCCAACAGACACATGACATTCCTGTTGTTTATCTGACCGCCAATACCGATGACGCCTCATTCTTTAGGGCCAAAGAAACCCATCCGGAAGCCTTTGTGTCGAAACCCTTCAACCAGCTCGACCTGCAGCACACCATTGCCCTGGTTGAAGATAAAATCTTGACCGAAGAAAGAGCAAGCCAAAGGCCCAAGACCGATATGCAGGTAATGGGCGACCGTATTTTTGTCAGGCACAAAGGCAAGATGAACAAGTTGATGCTCGATCAGATCCTTTATTTGGAGGCTGATAGAAACTACACCAACATAGTGACCGAGAAAGGGCATTATCTGCTGTCGAGCACCTTGAAGACCTTAGAGGCAAAGTTGCCCCAAAACTCCTTTTTGAGGGTTCACCGATCGTACATTGTCAATGTCAAAAAATTGGATGCTATTGCCGATACCCATCTCGAGATCAAACGCAAAGTGATCCCCCTCAGCAAATCGAACAAAGAACTTTTGTTGAGCAGTATTCGAACCGTTTGATCAAAAGAAACCCTTTTAAAATATTGTTTGGTAATCAGAACTGTAGTTTCGGACAGAAAAGCTTCGTGTTCGTCCCCATTCAGTTTGTTTTGCGGCCATGAATGGTTAGAATATGGTTCAAGCACTGAAAATCAGTTCTATTGACCCGTCTGCCAACCGGTGGGCGACAAAACAAAAATCATGAAAAGATTGTTGATTATTATTGTCA